>Ga0256407_10000268_pt1 | contig 130088 bp, 156 predicted proteins | sample RumenRJG_04DNA_FD_193489 | JGI IMG/M metagenome (GOLD analysis project Ga0256407, IMG submission 193489) | Bovine rumen microbial communities from Lethbridge, Alberta, Canada - RJG_04 | ecosystem: Host-associated > Mammals > Digestive system > Stomach > Rumen | place: Canada: Alberta... | reverse complement strand
AATGCGGGAAAGGAAGCGAAATATAAATATAAATCAAAAATCGCAAACGCATGATCCCTAGGCCACTCCCCTTTCTTCGCGCGCAAAAATTTAGGATTTTTTGCCGATATACCCCCCCCTATATACGGCGCGGATGTTCGCCAAAATCCGACCGCGCCCGCCCCCTATTTTGAAAAAATTTTTTTAAAAAATTCTTTCGATGCCATCGAGACTTTTTCACTTTCTCAAAAATTTTTTATCGAAAAGTGTTGACGGGGTAAATTTTCCCATGATAACATTATGGCGTCGATGAGAGAGAGATACCCTCTCGACAGTAGTTCCTTGAAAATCAAAATTTCTAGTTTGGCTCTTCGTGCCGTGCTTGCCCTTACCCCAAAAAGAGAGGACAAATACCCATGAAAAAAATCATCAAAACCATGCAAGAGGTTTTTCTTGCAACGGCTATTAATGCCACTAAAGCCGACAATGACAACCGCAAAGCCTTGCGCGCTTTGGCTAAAGCCTATGGCGTTAGCCTAGACGAAATTATCAAAATTTCGCCCCGCAATTCTCAAGGGCACTACAACAACGGCGAAATTGCCGAGTGCATTGTACGCCTTGCCTATAATCAGGTAGGCGATAAGCAAAGCCGTGGCGAAGCCGATTTAATCCTACACGGCAAACAATACGAAATTAAAGCCGTCAACCGTGACGGCAAACCTAGCCCCACTAAAGGACTAGACCCCAAAACTCCAACCCTAATCATTGCCAATCTTGCAAGCGTTACGCGTGGCGTGTATCTCTTGCCCTATGGCGAAATTGTGTGGAACACTAGCAATCACATGGTAGCAAAACCCACACTTGAAAAAGCGAAACTTGTAAAGGCTTTCTAAAAACTATCAAGTACCACGGCAACACGGCACAAAAAGCCAAACTAGGACAAGACAAGAGAGGTAAAGCAATGTATCAAAAATACCAATTTACTCAATGTGTCGTTGAAATGCGTGTCGGTATCACATGGTATCGTATGCACGCCACGGCTTCGCGTGGAGAAGCGCGCCTTACGGCTCGCATACTCACGAATGAATACCCACTGCACGCGGTGCGTATTCGTGAAGTCGCTTACGGCGCATAACATAGGCGCAAGCCGTTTCAGGTTCGCGCGGTTAACCTGTCCCAAAACCGCGCAAGAGAGGAAAAAATCATGAACTACAAACTTTGCTATCACATTATCTCCATCAACTACAACAACGATACCCGCGTCACCCGTGTTGGTATCGTCAACGAGTCCACGGGCGAATTCTGCGACGGCGAAGCCCGCCGCAATCCGAGCGACCCCTTATTCATTGAAAGGGGCACTAACCTCGCTACTCTCCGCGCTGTTCGTAAAGCGGTCTTGCAAGACCTCGCCGATGACAAAACCACTATCATTAACGAAGCCTCTTGCTTCAACTTCGATTGCTAAGCGGAGCAACTCCCCGAAAGGGGAGTTTTTTATTTGCGCAAGCCGACCGCGGTCGGGTCGCGTGCGGTCGGGTCGAGGCTAGCACTCGGCACGCAAGAGTGCTAACAATAACGCCGCTGCGGTCGGGTCGCTACCATTCCGCGCGGTCACGCAAGCGGTGCTTCGGCTTTTTGCGCCTGCGGTCGGCAAACACCTGCGCACGCATTGTGCGCTGTACCTCGAAGTGCATTTCATTCCTGCGGTCGGCTGGTTTAATGGTTAACTTTATTGCTTTCATAATTATATTATACGCCGCATGGCGGTAAAGTCAACACAAAATTTTGCGGTCGGGTCAAATGCCGCTGCGGTCGGGTTCTTGACATATATGTAAAAAGGAGTAAGATTAAGGTATGAAGAAAGAGAGGAAAAACCAAATGCAATACACTCTTCATTACCACATCGTTTCCATCGTCTATCACCACAATTCCCGTGTCACCGCCGTCACCATCGTCAACGAGTCCACGGGCGAAGTGTTCGTTGGCAAAGCCCGCCGCAACCCCAAAGACGAAATGAATGCCTCGCTCGGCATTAACCTCGCCACTCTTCGCGCCGTCCGTCAAGCCATTCTTCAAGACCTCGCCGATGACAAGAACACCATCATTGATGAGGGTTCTTGCTTCGACTTCGACTGCTAAGCCGAACCGACCGCGCGCCCCTCGAAAGAGGGGCTTTTCCTTTGCGCGCGAAACCCGACCGCGCGGCGGCGGAGCCGACCGCGGTCGACTATCAGACCGCGGTCGGGTCGGTATGACTGCGGTCGGGTCGGACGAGGTTGCGGTCGGGTTCTTGACTTCCATATTAAGAAGCGTATAATTGTTAGTGTAAGGGAAGGGTGACACCAACCACCACGGCAAAGCGCTAGTCGTGGAAGAAGCGAAACCCCTACCATAAGGAATAGAAACCGAATATTCCCCTTCCCTACAAAACCCTTGACACCTACACTAAAAGGCGTATAATAAGGGTAGGAAGAAAGAGAGGTAAAAAACTATGAACGAAACTTCCAAAACCAAAATCAACCCCAACGGCAAAGCCATGTATGACGTCCTTGCCGACCGCAAAGGCGAAGTCCTCGCGTTTGCTGAAATCGCGCACCTCGCGAATGTCGAGCCTAAAACCGGCTTCCTCACCAGCGCAAAGAAAATTGCCCTCGCGAACAAGGCGGAAATCGTCAAAGTCGAAAACGGTGTCAAGGTTGCGCAAAAGACCGTCACCGAATATCCTAGCGGATTAAAGGTCGAAGCCGACCGCGAAGTCGAAATGGCGGGCTACAAGTTGGTCGACAAGGAGTAATCCTTGCCGGCCACGGCCACCCGACCGCAAAGAGCAATCTTATTCATGGGGAGATTGCTCCTTGCGACCGGGTGATTACGCCGCCGCTTGCGGTCGGGTCGGCCACGAACCCGACCGCGGTCTGATGCGACCGCAAGTGGTGCGGTCGGGTCAATGTAGGTTGCGGTCGGGTTGTTGACATTGCGGTGGGGCATGGTATAATTAAGCCATGAAAGAAAGAGGTAAACCCATGAAAGAAATCTTCTACTGTGATATGGACGGCGTGCTTGCGGACTTCAACCGCGAGCCTAATGCGGTGGCGCGCTTCGCCGTTGAAATTGGCTTCTTCGCTATGCTTCAACCTATCGTGAAAAATATTGAGTTTATCCGCAACTTAATCAAGAAAGGGAAAAGCGTTTATATTCTAAGCGCAAGCCCCAACAAACAAGCGGACAAAGACAAACGCAAATGGCTTGCGAAATACTTACCTGAAATGAAAGCCCACCGCATAATCCTTATGCGCAATGGGCAAAAGAAAATCGACTTTGTAAAAACGAAAAAAGGTATCCTCTTCGATGACTACGGCAAAAATTGCCGTGAGTGGGAAATCAACCCCAACTATAAAGCCGTTAAGGTTGTGGGGGCTATCGCCTACTAAGGGCGAAAGCCCTTTTTATTTTAGCGCAAACCCGACCGCGGTCGGCTCAAAATGCGGTCGGGTCGGGGCCAAAGGCCCCGATGTTCGCCGGGCAGCCGTTTACACGCTACGGTCTTTCGCGCGCAATATTTTGCGGTCGGGTCGATTTTGGATGGTTTACCATGCACTTTCGTAATAATGGGGTGCAAGGCGTAAGAAATCTTCGCGGTCACATTCACGGATAAGGGCGATGTGCTTTGTGTTTGTGATGACGAGCGCGGTCAGGTCATGTCCATCAATTTTGGTGTTAGGGTCGAAGCGACTTAGAAGAATTTGAAGGTCACGAACGGTCATAGGTTTTACCTCTCTTTACATTATTATTATACTCTTTTATCGAAGGGCGTCAAGTACCCGACCGCAAATTTTTGAGCCGACCGCGGTCGGGTTCAGACCGCAAACGGTGCGGTCGGGTCGGAGTTGGTGCGGTCGGGTGCTTGACAACTATATAGAGGAGCGTATAATTAGTAGTGTAAGGGAGAGGAACAAACCATGAAAGAAAAGAAAAATTACACCTTCACCACCAAAGACGGGCGCGCCACCGTGACCATGCAAATCAAGGGCAAAGACGGACGCTATCACTCGGCTTCCTGCGAATATCCGTTTCGTATCGAGGGCAAGGGTCGCGCCCTTAGCCGTAAGCAAACCGAAGAGTATTTACTGGCAAAGGTCGTAAACGCCTAACCCGACCGCGCGGCTCGACGAGCCGACCGCGGTCGTATGCGGTCGGGTCGATGTGGCTGCGGTCGGGTCGAAGTGGGCGCGGTCGGGTTCTTGACACGGTTATATAAGGGCGTATAATTGTTAGTGTCAGGGAAGGGGGAAATGCCCCTCTTCCCGGGGTGAAAAAGAAAATAAAAAAAGTTTCCAAAACCCCTTGACAACTCCCTAAAAGAGAGTAAAATAAAGGCATAAGGAAGAAAGAGAGGTAAAAAAAATATGGCTTCCAAAACTATCAACCCCAACGGTCTCGCGATTGTCGAGACCCTCACCGCCCACAAGGGCGAGACCCTCGCGTTCGCCGAGATTGCGAACCTCGCTAAAGTCGAGCCGAAAACTGGCTACCTGACTTCCGCAAAGAAAATTGCGGTTGAGCGCAAAATGCGCATTGAAAAGGTTGAGAATGGTGTTACCGCTAAGGTTAAGACCGTCACGACCTACCCCAACGGCTTGACCGTTGAAGCCGAAAAGGAAATCACCCTTGACGGCTACCGTCTCGTTGACGCGGAATAAGGCAACTACCTCGGGTGGGCGAAAGCCCACCCGACCGCAAACGGCTTTAAAGAGATAACTAAATACTCCCTCAACAAGGAACAAAGTTAGAAGGCGTGCCGAAGGCCAAGGCTCCGCGGGTTCGAGTCCCGCTAGTTATCTCCCTAAAACCGTTTGAGAGCCGACCGCGTGTCGGCTTTTCTATTAATGGTGTGCGGTCGGGTGCGCATCCAACCCGACCGCGGTCTGATGCGACCGCAAGTGGTGCGGTCGGGTTGAGGAGGTTGCGGTCGGGTTGTTGACACCCCCACTAGGGGGTGTATAATAAGTGCATAACCAAAGAGGAGAAACCCTAATGAACATTCTAGTATTCGACACTGAAACCACTTCCCTTGATAAGCCGTTTTGCTATAATCTCGGCTATGTCATCTATGACACCGACAACAAAACGGTTTTACTAGAGCGCGACTTTGTTGTTGAGCAGGTGTGGCATAATCGCCCGCTTTTCGAGAGCGCCTATTATGCCGACAAGCGCCCCTTATATGTGCAAGGTATGCGCGCCCATAAAATCGTCATGGACAAGTACGGCTATATTCAACGCCAAATGACGCGCGACATTCGCGACTATAAAGTCGAGGGCGCGTATGCGTTTAATAGCCCCTTTGATGATAGGGTCTTCGACTTCAACGCGGAATATTACCACTGCAACAACGCGCTCGATAGCGTGCCAGTGTTCGACATTCGCGGATACGCCATTAAGTATTTAATGGACGATGAATATCGCGCGTTTTGCGACAATAACGCGGAAGTGAAAAACGGAACCGACCGCAAGTTTGTCACTGAAAGTGACGGCTATAAAACCACGGCTGAAAGTTTCTTCTGCTTCTTGTACAATGACACTGAGTTCAACGAAGCACACACCGCGCTAGCCGATAGCCGAATTGAGTTAGCGGTCTTGCGTGCCTGCATTGCGAAAGGCGCGACATGGCAGAGCGACTACCCGGCCGCAAAATCGTATCCGAGAGGAACGATTAAGCCCTTCAAAGTCAAGCACAAAGGCGAAATTGTGCTTGAGGGCGAATGTTCCAAAGTTGCCACGCGTAAAATGAAGAACGGTATCTCCATCACCATCGAGTGATGGGGAGCCGACCGCGTGGGGCGCAACCCGACCGCCACTCTTTCGACCCGACCGCGGTCGCATCCAGACCGCAAACGATGCGGTCGGGTCGAAAGAGTGGCGGTCGGGTTGTTGACATAGTAATCGAAAGGCGTATAATTAGTGTATAAACAAAGGGGAAACACCATGACTAAAGACGAATTAATTAGTAAAGTAATCGGGCTTGTGAATGACGCCTGTTACGGTTGGAGAGTGCTCGATGGATTAGCGAGCCGCGAACATATCGAAGCTGAGCAAAAACGGATTCAGCAAGATGGCGACGCCATCATCGAGTATATTCAAACTCACTGTTGACACCACACGCCAAAAGCGTATAATAAAGATAAAGAAAGAGAGGAAAAATTATGAAATATGTTTACATCATCATGGCGGTCACGCTCACTGAACAGGGCGAGGAAATTGTCCCCAGCACTCCTACACGTATTCCCGAGGTGTATACGGCGCGCGAAGAGTGCCGTGAACTGGAAGACCATGAATTCTTGATGGCCGTTCCGGTGCAAGGGAAAAATTATCCGTTAGGATATTGACCCCTGACACCAACGCCGAAAGGCGTATAATCAAAGTGTAAGAAAGAGAGAAAGTTATGAAAGAAGAAAGATTGAACCGCAAAATCGTTAAGCTGCTAAAAAAGGTCGATGTTGACCAAACACTATATCAAACCACGATGTGCTACTTCTTAGTGGCGTTGCGTGATGGGCGAAACAGCGACATAGCAATTCAACAGTTGCAATATTTAATAACCCACTTGTCAGATATAAGGGGTTGAAAAGCCGACCGCGTAACTCGCGGTCGCATTTTTTTATTTCTGCGGTCGGGTCGGGGATTTCTCCCCGACGTTCGGCCGGAGGCCTTTTGCACGCTGTAGTCCATCACGTGCACGAAAAATTTTGCTCGACAAATTTTAAATTTTTTGCTTTGCGGTCGGGTCTATTCGACCGCGGCCGGATGCGGTCGGGTTCGCATTTTGTCAATAGTTTTCGCTTATTTTTTATACAATGTCTAATGAAGTTAATTGCCTACTTTTTGCGAAAAATATGCAATTAAAAAGTCAAGTGTTTTCGGTTCAAAATTATACACTGTAACATAATGTAAAAGTTTGTTAAAAATTTTCAGAAAATTTCAGAAAATATTTTCATGCGGTCGGGTCCGTATTGTAGCGCCCGGCGGGCATTTGTCAAGGGGTAAAACGCAGCAATTTTTATACACTGTAAAAAAAAAAAAAAAAAAAAAAAATACCTCCCCTTTAATTATACTCCCATATTTTTGGCTTGTCAACCATTATTTTATGAAAATTTTTTCAAATTTTCTGAAAAATTTTCACGATCTTTCATGGTATCACCCAAAAAGGGGTTTGTCAAGCGAAAAAACGCAGGAAAACGCAAGAAATTTGATACAATGTATAAGAAAATACATCAAAAATAGTGGAAAATTGCCGATCTAACCGTATTTTTTGCTTGACATTTAACATTTTTTGTGAGTTTGTTAAATTATGAAAACGTTTTCAGAAAAAGATGCGTTGATCTTTCAGAATTTTCATATTGCCAAGAACGGGCAAAGGGCGTATTATATATATGTAGGGGAAAGGAGAAAAGAAATTCGGGAACCTCAAAAAATCCCGAACAAAAACCCTTGACCACTACCGCCGAAAAGCGTATAATAATAATGTAAGGGAAAAGGAGAAAAAAGAGAGGAGAAGAAAAAAGAAAAAATCCCCTTGACACTTACCGCAAACAAGCGTATAATTAAAGTATAAAGAAAGAAGGAGTAAATCAACTATGGAAAACAAAATCAACGCCAATGGCCTCGCCATCCTCAACACCCTCAAAGCCAACAAGGGCACTGTCCTTGCCTTCGCTGAAATCGCCAACCTCGCTGGCATTGAAGCCAAGACCGGCTACCTCACCTCTGCGAAGAAACTCGCTAAGGCTGAGAAGCTCGAAATCGTCAAGCGCGAGAATGCCGTCATCGTCACCGTCAAGACTGTCTCTACCTACGCTTCTGGCCTCGTGGTCGAAAAGACCAAAGAGGTCGAGGTCGATGGCTACGAGCTTGTCGATGCCGAATAATTAACCACGATTAGCGGCGTGCCCTGGGAAACCGGGGCTTTTTTACACTTTGACACAGGATCGCGATCAGATCCGTGCCGCGGCAATGTGCGCGAAACGCACATTCTCCCGTGACGCTAAGGATCGGTCGGCTACGCAGCGATTTTTCTGGTCAGAACGCAGCAAAAGGCCTATAATATTATTATAAGGATAAGGGAGGAAAAGAAAGATGACAACGCAAGACAGATTGCTACAGTACCAACGCGAGATGGAACTTTTACAGCTACAGAAGAAAGAGCTGGAAGAAGCGCTGGAGCGGCTGCAAATCGACATCGACTGGAAACAGGAAGAGATCGACGAATGCGAAGCCGATCTGCTTAATCCCGAATATCCTGAAAATTGAGCGCGAAAGTTCTTGCTAAGAACAAAAACATAGCCTATAATATTAATATAAGGATAAGGAAAGAAAAATTCCTACCTTGGGCGAAACCTAACACTCCTGGACATGAGATCGAACCACCACCCTTAAGCGGCATGCGAGCAAAACTGTCCATATCTGGCGGGATAGAGTAGTGGTTACTCCCGTGTCTCATAAGCACGGCTAGGTTGGTCCGATTCCAACTCCCGCAACCAAGCGAAAAATCAAGAGCAAAAGTTCTTGTAAAATACGAAAACCTTGCGTATAATATATATGTAAGGTTAAGGAAGGAAGTAAAACTTCTAAACCTAAAATCGAGGGTAAGCCTAACATTGCGGCGGCAAATCCTATGTCACCTCGTTAAAAACAGAAGGGAGCAAAACACGCAACACTCCCCTTAGGTCGAGTACGGCGTAAGTGCTAGGAAAAAGAATCCACCGGTTTGGCGATACCGACCAAAAATCGTCCGTGATTATGGTTGGAAGTTAAACCTGACGCACGACACAGCGAAAACTTCCCCTCTCTAAAGAACGACCTTGTTCCTCCTCTCTTTTGAAAGGTCGTTCCTTAGAGGGGTGCGCGTCTCGACGCGTATAACTCTAAGTAAAGGCTCAGGCTAACTGCGAACGACCATGTCGTGCCCTTCAAACGACAAAAGGAAAATCAAGCAACTCCACGGAGTCGAGTATAAACATTCCGGGCTGGCAACCTCCTGCCGGGCGGTTTTCCCCAAAAATCTCAGGACTGCGGCGCCGAATATAAACCGCATTTTAAAACCAGAAAGCCCTGGAAGTAGCGTTTAAACCCGGCTAAGGCACCGCGGTAAGCGGCGAGCTAATCTCGGCCATTGAGGTAGAGGGTACGTGAATAAAAGGTAGGCAACGACCTGGAACAGTGCCGCACGAGCCCGCGAATAGGCTCAATAAAGGGGTAGCATTAGCGGTAGAAGATGCGCTGGACGCTTCGGCTCCAGAGACCTGGGTTCGACTCCCAGCCCGTCAAGCGCTTGATGATGCGCTATACAAAAGAGTCTCCCATAGTTTAAAGGTAATACCCGTAGGCAAAACACTCGCCCATGCGAGCAAATGCCGGTTCGAGTCCGGTTGGGGTGCAATCATTCGCCACCGTCAGGCGAGTTAGTTTGAATGGAGCGGAGCCCTGTGGTTGAGGGTTGATACTATCGCCACCGATGACCGCCGCGTTAGGGACGGAACGGGTTAGCTGCGCACCTGGAAAGCGCGGCATGCGTAAAGGCACCTTCACTGAGGCAGCAGGAGCCAGATTCGGAAGTACCGGATCGCCGCAAGGCTATGTGGGCGCAAATCCCACTGAAAGGTCGCAAAGTCGCTGTGGTAGCAGCGCAACCTCTCCTACCAGAGGGGAATGGTGGAAGTGGCGGTCCACCTTAACTAGAGCCGCCACTGCAACCGCGATTATTCACTTGCCTTTACGCGGCATCGCGGATAAGTAGGCCGAACGAATATAGTCGCTCGTGTCGAAACTAAAAGTGAGCTTTTATAGACCGATTCTTCTTGAAAAACCCGAAGTTAAGGCCTATAATATTAATATAAGGATAAGGAAAGAAAAACTTATTCCGATATGCCCATCATTAACTCGGACACCTCCTCGCGGTGTGGGCGGAAGGCGACTCCTAGAGGGTCGCACAGAAGAGTCTGGGTTGTGCTTCGCTGCATTAACGCGACGGTCCGTACCACGAGAGCTACGGCGTAGGATGAGTAGTAACTACGATAAAACACTACTCCCGCGGGCACTAAGAACAGCGGATGAACTGCCAAAGAGTCCTCTGGGACTCGAGACCTTAGATGGGTTCGGCGGCAGTGACTTCGACTGAGACGTGAAACCAAGCCCCTTTGCCCGGGCTGAAGGCAAATATGGCGCAACGCGAACTGTGAGTGCGTGAACTCACGGTGCCTACATCTAGCTGGCTACAAGATGCGAGGGCAACCGGTCGAAACTAGGGTTGCTTAGCCACGCAAACTGGTGAAAGTATGTTTGCCTCTTCTGGTTGGGAGCAAGGAACAACCAGCGGTACGTCCGCACCCGTATTAGCGGACTGAAGCGTGGTGGCCGTCGAGATTAGCCACTAGGTTACTATTGCCTCGCGAAAGAATAGCGTGCTTGCCTACGACAGTGCGGCGGTGACTAGCCCACAGATAAGCGGTCTAGGGGAGACGTGCGTCAACTCCCACATCAACAACGCACGGTTCGGTCCGCACCGTTACAGCGGCGGGTTTTGATTCCTTCGCCAACCCTAAGTAAGGAATTGCGCGAGACGATGGTCATGGTGACGTGGCTCCGCTCTTTAGACTCGACTTTAGAGCCTGAGCGACCGAACGAATTCCTGTCTGCGTGGCGAGTGACGTACAGTAAGCGCCAAAGGAGTAGGTTAGTGGTTAGCCGCGCCTCCGAGATCAAAGCGAAAAACCACCCATGATGCCAGCGGCATAGCCTCCTCGTGGCGGCATCGCAAGTAGCTGAATGTGGTTAGCGTCTCTTTCCGATCGAGACGGCTAGAGATGTGAAAGTCTGCGTTCAGTGAAACTAATACCCGCAATATCGGTTTTCACGCTCACTTGCCTAAACAAAAAAGCTAGCGGTAGTGGATGGATTCTAAAGCGCATCCGTAGTCCGGGGAGCCTTAAAACCGGGTGTGGCGAACCAACGCCGTAAAGCTGCGATTCTTAAGTTATCAGCGTAGTGGTTGGAGTCTTAAAACAACCCGTTTGGAAATCGACAAGACCGTAGATGATTGAGAACCTTAAGTGGCGCGACTGCCAGACAATCCGGTCCGAATCTACCGTGAGTTGATCCCGCATTTGCCCCGGTTAACGGCAAGGGACTAAGGCCCCGCTTCCGATTGGTTCAGGGTGTGAGTAACCAATTGATGGTCAAAATACCTGTGACCTAAAACGAGTGTGCACTCCACTGAAAAGTGGAGTTTTTATTTTGCGCTATAATAATATATATTATATTATCCCCTTTTATTATACGCCTGGGCGCGGCGTAATACAAGCAAAATCGGCCACGCTAATTTTGCGGTCGGGTAGGATATACCACTTTTAGGGGTTTGGCAACAGAAATCGGCTCTCTACGCAGCAAAATTTTTTGTTAAAATAACTTGAATTATACGCTGTAAAGTGGTATAATAAAGAGGGATAATATAATATATATTATACCAAAGTAATAAAAAAGCCACCCCGAAGGGTGGTTTATTATTTACTGCGGGTTAGCGGCCGCTGGTTGTGGAAGGGCTAAGCCTTATTCACCAAGATAAGTGTAAGAGGTCTTAACCTCGGTCGCAGGACGCTCAACCTCGGTCTTAACGATGTTGGCTTTGCCAAGGATGGCACGAGCGCCAGAGATGTGACCGCTGAGAACCTTGAAACCAAGGATGTCAGAGAGTTCGGCAAGAGTGAAGGAACCCTCGTTCTCAGAGAGGAACTTCGCAACGGCCTTAGAATTGTCGGAAGGGTTGGACTTCTCGGCGGGCTTGTAGGACTCGTCATTAAGGACATAGCCGTAGGCACCAACGGTCTTGGAAACCTCGACCTCCTTTTCACCAGTGACGAGCTTGTCACCAAGGATAGCCTTCACGCCACGGATAAAACCGGTGGCACGGGCAACGCCAGCACCATCAGCCATCTCGGCGAAGGTGAAAGCGGTGTTGGGGTTGGACTTCATGAAGTCCACAATAGCGATAACGCTAGGGTTGATTTCTTTAGTAGCAGACATTAGTATTTACTCCTTTTTGTGTTACATTAGTCTTCGTGCTTTGTTTGGTTCGAGGAAGCCGCTAACTTTTTCTTCCTTTCCCCTTACACATATATATTACGCCTTACGGGCGCTAATATCAAGAACTTTTTCGTTTAGAATTACCTAAACCAAATTTGGAATTGACGACCGGGCGCGGCGCATAGGTCCCGTAGCCCTTAGTTCGAAGCGGCGTTAAGTTCGTCCCACCGTTCCTGATCGGCCTCGCTCATAAAGAGGAAGCGTTCACCATCGTTGCCGTAGCGATTGGCCCAGCTAACGACATAAATATCGTAGTCATCATTCTGGATAAGCACTTGGCAATCGTGCGACTCCATAATGGCCTTCGCCAAAGCAAGCGCCTTATCCAAGCCCTCAACCGCAATATATTGCTTATTACCGTAGGAATGTGCAGTCATATTTTTAATCCTTTCCGCGCGGCACTCAGTTCAGAGGGCACTCATAATTGCGGCTTTCAATAATGAAGAAGTCGCTCCAAGAACCAAAGTCAATACCATGGCAATAGTCACTGAACATGACCTCGTTAAAATTGCGGTTGCAATTCGGCTGCGTATGCGCCACTTTGTAGATAAACGCACGAGCCGCCTTCTCGGTATCGAACTGATGCGGCACGTCGCCGTCCAGCTGACCAAGTTCTTGGTTACTGAGTGTATGCCGCTCCCAAACGATGAACGGCTTATAGAACTTCTCCATAATTTCCTCCCTTATCCTTATATTAATATTATACGATTAGAAATAGGGTTTAGCAATAATTATTCCTCTTGAATGAAATGCTGAATTTCCGTAATTGGACGATGAAAACGAACGAGCCGCTCCATTTCGTCAAGAAACGAACGAAATTCTTTCGTGCCCATCCAACGCGCTTCACCGCACTGTTCGCGAGCGCTAATATCGGAGTTAAAGCCGTAATCGTACGCCTTCCACTCGTCGTTCGCGTTCAAACCAATTTGGTAATTATCGGAAGTGCAACCGAGTTTTATGGTCAACCAATTAACAACCTCATCGCCGAGTTTGAAAAACTCACGATTTTCCGAATTGGAATCGTAACCGTCATTAAACGAATCTTCATCGTAAGTTTCCATCATTCGTTCCATAACGACAATAAATTTGCCGTATTCGAAAATTTGCGCCAAATGCGAATCTTGGGTATCATTCCAAAGTTTAACTTCCAATTTATTTTGACAAAGCGCGTTCGCACCAATCGCAACTTTAACAACGCGATTATCATTTCGAGGGTCAATAAAAACGAGCCGACTCGAACCGTTTCCAATAAGTTTGGCGTTTTTCAAAAGTTTCAAAAGCTTGCGTTCTTGCAAGTTACTGAGTTTTCGAGCCTTCGCGTTTTCCATTTTTCTTTCCTCTCTTTACCTTCAATATTATTTTAAACGGTACTTTGGTTTTAAACAACCATTTTCACTTTTTATACTACATTTAGCCGTTTTTACGAAAAAAGTAGTGTAACGAAGTTCGCCAACCAACCTCCCCAACCGACCTGGCGAAAAAGCGCCTTCCACGCCCAAAACCGTACTAATAATAGTAACCAAGTACGAGCGTTCTTCTACGGCTTGGGTCAAAGTTCACATCGTCTCGTTCCTCAATGCCTGCGGCATTTCGTAACCCCGCAGTAGAGTAACTATTTGTTTGTTGCACATGCGACAAAGCGATTGTTGAAGCCGCTCAATATTGGGTGTCGACACTGAGGGCAACAACGAGTTGGGCGGACCACGCCCACCACTGCCGACGCCCTAAAAGCGTTCAATAGCCGACTAATGCGGCTTGGGCAGGTACTGGTGCCGCGTCAGCGGCTCCGCAACTACGTTACACAGTTACATCGTTTCCATCTCGCAGCGTGCCGCAGCTCGATGGTCACCCCTTATCCCCTCAAGGGGAAGCGTCAAGCTGCCGCTTGCCGCGCAATAATAAAAACCGTTACGAAAAAATATTGTATATAAACAATAAACGAGCCAAAATATATTACACAAACAATAACCAAAGTGTCCTACGGGCTACGCTGCACTAAACAATTCCTCTATATATAATAATCATTCGTTTTTGATGAGAATTGTGCTTACGCTATTAATCCGTTACACTAATCTATGCTAATTCCCTCTAACTTTCTCGACTATCCTTCTACCTACGCTTTGGCCGCCGCTCTCTATCTCGACGCCTATACCAATGCCGATAGTACTACCATCTACCTCCCTAAACGTAGTTATGCCGATGTACGCGATCCAAGGCGTCTCCACCACTTTACCCAGTGGACGCGTCATACGCATACTTTATATCGGGCCGTGCCGCTGCAGATCGAGGTGACGCAATTTGTGGTATTGGATGATGGTTGGACTGAGCGGACTTTCGAGCTTGTGGCAGACCACTTCCCCGTGGCGCGTGACGCCGCGATGCGGGTTATGCTTTACATGTGGTATAACATTTTATTTTGGTCGTCTTATAAGCACGGCAGCGGCTTCGTTACGACCCACGAACGTACGGCCGAGCAGTGCGGCTGCACTGTAGAGTTCGCCAACAAAGTAGTGTTAACGATGTTGGACGCCGAGCTTATACACCGCAAGTGGGTCGGCAACGGCCTAGGACACTTCGGCACCTGCTATCTAGCGGGACGACAGAGTAACATTGATCGCTTGTTGGAATTAGTCGAAAAGCCAATCTAAGCCCGAAAAACCTAAATTGGCAAAACGACATATGAGTCGCCATAATAATGTATAGAAAGGATGTAAACAACATGGCTAATGAACCAAAAGAATTGAGCATCGCCGCGAAGGCCGCTCTTGATGTTCTTTCCGCCTCTGACAAGCCCCTCACCCTTGGTGAGATCTCCGAGAAGGCTGGTATGGACATCAAGTCTGGCAACCTCACCGGTCTTGTTCGCGCTGGTAAGGTTATCTCTGAAGAGCGCGAGTATGTTTGCCCAACCTGCAACCACAAGAAAATTTACCACGTTTTCTCGATTGCTGAATAAGCGCAAACTAAAAGAGACGCCCATGTGGCGTCTTTTTATTAGCTAATTTTGTCCTCACCTGGAACATTTGTTATAATAATCTATGAATGGAAAGATATATTTAATTACTAATGATATTAATAGTCATAAATATGTAGGACAAACTATTAATACTTTGTCTCAACGCTTTTCTGAGCATTGTTACGCCAGTAAAAATCCGTTTTTAGACATTCCCTTATATCGAGCGATGCGAAAATATGGTTGCGAACATTTCCATATTGAGCTAATTGATACAGCCACCGACGCTGAAGAGTTAGACCGTAAAGAACAGTACTGGATAAATTTTTATAATAGTTATAACGATGGTTATAATGCTGATTTAGGTGGTTGCGGTTATCGCCGGTTTCTCACTAGTGAGGAAGAGCTTTCTGATATATGTAATCGCTATTTATCTGGCGACAAACCTACAGACATTGCAGAAGATTACGGTTGCTCAGCTCCGACAGTCCGTCGCCGCCTACAAGAAGAAGGCGTGGTGATAGAAAGACGTCCTCATTATACAAGCGTATGGCAAATCGACCCAGAAACTGGTGAAGTCTTACGACTATTTGAAGCCATTAGTGACGTAAAGGATGTGGGACTAGGAACTGCTCGTGGACGTATTAGTACAGTTTGTAACGGAGAGGCTTTAACGGCTGGTGGCTATTATTGGAGATATTTTGATGAAGCGCCCACTCTTAAAATAGGACAACATATTAAACTGCCTTTTGATTCATCTCAGCGTAAAGTGGTTAAAACAATATATCAATACGACCTACAACATAATTTAATTAATTCGTTCCCTACTTTAGTCGCGGCTGCAAAGAGTTTGAATAATATTTATGCCCGTAAAGACATTTCTGAAGCGTGTCGAGGGCTGAAAAAACGCGTACACCCTCATCATTATAATGGTTTTTTATGGTATTTTGATTAATTTTATTGTCAATAACGGAATTGTAGCTTATAATATATGTGTAAGAGGAGAAAAGTATGGATTTTAAAACGATGCAACCATTTGAGACCTGGGAAGAAATGCTCGAAGAGGGCTTCATCCAGTCTATGACGCGAAAAATGCCGGATGGCTATTGGAGTGAGTCAAGCTACTATCATGTCATCTTTTGGGATGGCACGACCCGCGACTTCTACGATTCCTGCGACATTTTGCGTTTCGCTAATTGTCTGTTACAATTTTTTAAGGACAAAGACTAATTAATGCCGTATAATAATAGTAGAAAAGGAAAGGAAGGATTTTATGGGACGCGCAGTATATACTTACATTAAAGACCCAGAGGGCAATATTGTTTGGTCAAGCACTGAGCTTGAAGGCGTCAAGTGCGAACATGGTGACACTTGCTTTTTCGGTCGCAACGACGAGACCACCATCATTGCCTTGTACGCAGACAACGAAACTGGTGAGATTAACATCACCAACGCCGAGACCTTCAATCACATTCGCGACGAGCTGCAGGCCAAGCAGGACGAGAATGACAAGATTTACAATCGCTTGATGGACCGCATTGATGCGCTCCGCGAGTGCCGCGCCAAGGCGTCGTCTATCGCCATTTTTACCGACTTCGATGATGCATTGAATGACTCCTATGAGAGTCTCGATGATACATATTGGAATCGTGGTGGCGACATGGTTCAGCTTATGAACCGTACACGCGAGCAGGCGAAAGAGTTGGCTACTGCTAAGCAGGGCTTCTTTATCCAGGGCGACTTCGCTGGCTACACCATTTATTGGCGCAATGACGAATAATCATTGTCAACAACCGATTTATATCCTATAATATAAATATAAGGATAAAGAAAGGAAAAATATGGACTTCAAAGAACATCTGGAAGCCTTGGAAACTGCGCCTCTTGAGACGAATGAAACCGCCACTGGTCGCATTACCATTAAACAGGCTCAGCGTAACAAGTTGCGCAAAGAACTTATCCACGAGTTGTATGAGTTCTTGAACGACCAAGAGTTCAATGTGTTCGAGTTGGCTAACGGTGTGGTTATTAACCTTACCAACCAGAACATTGGCGACGTCAACATCGAATTGAAGTTGAGCATTAAAGGCTTGGACTTCAACCTTGATGAAGAGTTGGACAAGTTTGAACTCGATCAGGTTGCTAAAGCGGCTAAGAAAGCCGATAAGTAATCTACAATGGATTCTGTCGTCCATCCTAAAATGACGACCCCGCTGGATGGTATACCCGAGGGCGAAACCTGATGCCAGATTTAGGCGGTTGGCCGAGGAACCTCATCGGCAAGCAGTAATAAAGTTGGAATTTGCGACTCCTCTTTAATACGGCGCACCTAATCTTGCTCTCAAGCAAGAAATAGTTAATACTAAAGTAGATAAAGGAGAAAAGGAAAATGATGCAACAGTCACAACTCTGGAATATTGCATTTTACGGTCATGATGCCGAATTTTCCTTGCGCTCCTAAATCTAGGTATTAGTTCATTAGCTAGAGTTACGGGGCGCCCACTGAATGGACGCCCCTTTTCTTAACTATGGACCTCGTGACAGCAAGTGAAGTCCACGGCCTTTCAAGCCGTTGTGCCGGGAGCGTTACCCGGGAGGTTCACCAATATGAGGAAGTGAAGCCGGAAGTCTAGCTGCGTGTCTGTGAAACACGATTCACGGGAGCGTTACCCGTACTTCCTCCCAGTTAAAATTATCCGTTGACATTAACCATGATGTCGCGTATAATATATATGTAAGGTTAAGGGACACCTTAAAAGAACCCGGCGAAATTGAAGTACCACTTCTGCCTCAAATCGTATAGTGGCCCGACTACAGCTGACAGTCGACTGGGCAAGCTGCGTTGCAAGTCCAACGAGATAGGGTGCGCCATCCCCTAGCGACTTAATTGGGAGTGTATTCCTCTAAAGACGAGGGGCGGTCTGTAAAACCGTTGCTGATAGCTGGCTGTGAGCGTTACACAGAACTCCCACCAATATGGCCCTCCAAGAAGGTTAGCGGACCGGGGTAACTCGGGCAGCGGCAGTAGTCGCTGAAGCGGTGTGATTCCGCCCAGGTCCCAACACTCCTCTGCATCGGTATACAAAGATGAGGAGCTAAGCGAAAGCCGTCGAAACGGGAATCGATCCGATGCGTATCTTGTGTGGACCCCGCAGCGTGTGACGGCTGTCGAGTGGGGGAATATCAGCGGGCCCCTGAAAGGAGCTGAGCGAGATATAAAGCAATACAGTCACATATGGGCCTATAGCTCAGCTGGGAGTAGCGCCTCCATGGCATGGAGGAGGTCGTCGGTTCAAGCCCGTCTAGGTCCACCAGCTTCCCTTTGTAGCTCAGTTAGTAGAGCACCTGCCTGAAGAGCAGGGTGTCCGCGGTGCGAGTCCGTGCGAAGGGACCAATGGGTAAGTGGTGCAATGGTAGACACGTTACGCTAAGGACGTAATGCCATCTGGTATGTGGGTTCGACTCCCTCCTTACCCACCAACTGCAACAATTAACTTGCCTTTACGTGGCGTTGCAGATAAGTAGCGAAAGCGAAACTAAAAGTTATCCATAGGCTTGTAGTTTAACGGATTAGAACACGCCCCTGATAAGGGCGAGACGGCAGTTCAACTCTGCCTTAGCCTACCAATGGAGAATGAATTAGCAGCGGCCTGCTAACCTGTCTTGAAAACAGTGAGTCCTGCAAGGGATGGGGATCGACACCTCCTTTCTCCGCCAATAGGAGTTTAGTTCAACGGCCAGAATGACGGTCTCCAAAACCGTGGATGTAGGTTCGATTCCTTCAACTCCTGCCAATGCCTCGGTAGCTCAGTGGCAGAGCAACCGGCTGTTAACCGGTTTGTCGAGATTTCGATACTCTCCCGAGGCGCCAATTGTGATTATCAAGGTCGCAATAAACTAGTCAATGGTTGCGACGCTTGTTTAATTAGGCGGTGCGGCGCCTGAACCCTCATAAGGGGACCGCAACGGATCCGCTTGTTAAGGAGCCAAGCATAAAAAACTCCAACCAACCACTACATTTCGCTAGCCTCGACGTGGCGTAGTGGCCCTGTACAGTTCGGCTGCAGTCTAATAGCGAAGCAACAATCAAGCGTACATCACGGCACGCAGGGTATGAGTCGACCTAACCCCTAGAGTCCGATTAGCTCACAGGAAGTGATCGTCCTGTTAAAGTTTCAGCATAACATAGCGTCTGGTAAGACTTTGGTTGTTGCAAGGGTTGTTACCTGATATAGCAGTCGCGACGTGGCGCGTCTCAATATCCACGAAATGGAGTCGTAGTTCAATCGGCTAGAATGCCTGCCTGTCACGCAGGAGGTTGTGGGATCGTGCCCCATCGGCTCCGCCAATATGCAGTAATCATTTAACGGCTAGGATACTACATTGCCAATGTAGATGCGAGGGTTCAACTCCCTCTTACTGCACCAGCTCAGACTTGACGCGGTGGGTCATGCTACCACTACAATTGCAAGTAGTGTCAGTGACCTATATCTGTAAGTGCCAGAAATCCGATGGCATCACATCTCCAGCAAATACGCGGCAGGAAGGCACCTGCCGGGAGGAACCACACCCATGTGAAGACACGCACACAATGATTCCGACCGTAAAGCCCAGTCAGCGGAACCGGCGTATGGCAGCTGCGGGGAGAGTGTCACTTCAAAATTATATTAGAGTTATGAGCTATACTCATACGGCTGGTCCCCGTTACAGGACCTTTAGGTAGTGGTTATATAGCCGAAAAATCCTTCGACATGGCGACATGAGGTAGGTGATTCCCGGTCCTCTAACTAGTAACGATAGTTATGGCCATAATCAACTTGTCGTACTGGCGTAATGGTAGCGTCTCTGCCCTCCAAGCAGATGGTCTCGGTTCGAACCCGTGGTACGGCTCCAATGCCTCTGTAGCTCAACTGGCAGAGCAACCGCCTTGTAAGCGGTAGGTTGATGGTCCGATTCCGTCCGGAGGCACCAATTCGGTCCAGTCGTCTAGCGGTCTAGGACGCCTCCCTCTCAAGGAGGAAATCGAGAGTCCGAATCTCTCTTGGATCACCATTTGTCGTGTGCGATAATCCTTGTCTTAAACTAAAAAATATCCTATAATATTATTAGAAAGATAAGGAGAGAAGGAAAATGATTACTGAAAAAGAGTTCCGTCAATTGCTCGACAAAACTACCATTAAGCGTTACAAGAGCATTAATGAATCTTGGACGCTTAGCGCGACTTATCCTCTCAGTCTTGTTGAGCCGGATAAGATGCGCGGCTATTCGTCTTGTGGCGCGCCTAAAGCGAGCTGGGCGAAATCAAAGACCTATGTGACGCGCAAGCTTTATGAAGGGCTTGCCCGTATTTGGGGCTTTTACGGTGATGTTACGCCGTTTATAAAGTAACAACCAAACATAACTATCATTCATCTTCAAGGACTGGTGGCCCGAAGATTCCTAGCGCTTGCGGCCTGAGAAACCAACACGGCGCTTGGTCTCGTCTGGAGTTTCTTCCTTGCAATGACGCAAGAAGGTTCTACCTCCCACGGCATCCAACCAAAAAGTAACCTGGGTTCCAATTTCTCAACGGAGGGCGGAAAGGTTGAAACGGTACCAATTTCTCAACTAAGTAAACCCTCACCAGTTCTTGAAGATGAATGATAGCCACGGGCCGTCTCACGTGGGGCAAGGTATCACATCCTGCCGGATAGACCAGACCGGTTTCGCCGAGTTTGCGTGTAAGATTAACTCGACCGGGATACTCCTGTTAAATGTAAGGGGATTTAGCTGCTTCCTACCCACAGCCGTGAAAGCAGTAAAGTGAACCAATTAAAACCCGGCTTGACCGGGACAGAACGACCCGAAACTAGGGAACGGCAACGAACCCTTACGAGCGGGCTACGACGAGGTAGTGCGTTAAAGGTTAACCTTCATCGCAAGATGATGCTTGACGCGAGGTTTGTGCATTCCACCAATAAATGCATAGTAGGCAACTGACGATACAGAAGTGTTGAACGAATTCCCACCGAGTGAATAAGAGCTTGCAGGCTCTTGCATCGCTGCAACGATGCCGCTTGGCAAGACTGGGAAGTAGGAAACATTCCCGTGTAGACAAATTGGTAGAGTCAACAGGCTTTGAACCTGTGTTGTGTTGGTCCGAGTCCAGCCACGGGAGCCAATGGCCGTCCAGTCAAGGACAAAGCGCGGTTCATACCCGTGTCAGCCAGGAGCGTTACCTGGGTCGGCCACCATTTACTCCATTAGTTCAATGGGAGAACTACTGTTTTACACGCAGAAGACGGGGGTCCGATTCCCTCATGGAGTACCATTACCATCGCATTTCACCAGCCTCGACGTGGCGCGATGGCCCCTTGTTAGCTTAACAAGGTCTAATGGTGAACAGAGGACCAGCACCTCTTTAAATGTTGGTGGCGGAGGGGTTAAAAGAGGTTATCAACCCACACCTCTTGAGACCTCCCGAGAAGGAAAACTCGTAAAAACCCGTTCCCTCACAAGTAACTTGCCTTGTCGTGGCGTGAGGGCTTAACCTGCGATCACTATTTGACCGTGTGCACTAAAAGTTACAAGTCGGACTCGGCTTTACCGAGATAAGTTGTGGCCAAGCCTCTCCGCGCCATGCTTTAGGAACGCTAATACTGCGCGTAGTAGGAGTCGTCGAGTATTGTTCCTATTTCTTGGTCAGACGCACCAAGCCTACAGAATGCGTTTTAGTACCCAGCCATCCTACGGGACCTGGGTCCCGGGAGCCCACCAGTGACTTCTGGAAAATAAGGTATGGAGAAGTACAATCCATACGCAGACACTCTGCTAGTCGTACCTGGGGCATATGCCCATGTTGCGGGGAAACAGACAATAAAACAGGACCCCGCCCCATTTGTAAATCGCGGCCATTGAGGTTTTTGGACCGACAATGAAAGCTCGCAGTTTCCGGACTGAATGAGAAAGCAAACATTTTTATAATTAGCCGCATAAAACCAATTGTTTCAGTTGATTTTATATGGCTACGATTTGTAGGTTCGAGTCCTACCCGACCATTGCGTGTCGGTGGCGAAATGGAAAACGCCGTGCCGGAGAGTTAGCGCTTCTAAGTCGAGGAGTGAAGCGAGCGTAGACAGTTGCAGGATGTACTGGTCTGCGCGTTCATTGCCCCATAGCCAAGTGGTAAGGCAGTGGCCTCTGAAGCCATGAGCAGTTGTTCGAATCAACTTGGGGCAGCCATGTATCAAATTTGTTCTACGCTTCGCCAATTGGCATACTATATTAAGAATGGAGTAGAAAAATGCCAAAAATTAGTAAAGTATATCAAGTAAGCGAGGACGAGTTTATTACAATAATTCAATCTAGTCCAAGTTGCGCCGTAGCGCTCCAAAAACTTGGATATACCAGCAAAACTGGCGGCGGTTATTTAATTATTAAACGCCGAGCAGCTGAACTAGGATTGGATTTAAGTCATTGGGATGATGTGAGTAAACAAGCGCGTCTCGCCAATCTCACCCCAACAGAACAATATTTTGCACCACATACAACCCATAGTGGCGTTGGTATGCGTACCCGCATTTTAAAAGAGGGATTGTTGCCATACAAATGTGCTATTTGTGGTCTTCAAGGAGAGTGGAATGGTAAACCTCTTGTGTTACAAATTGACCACATTAATGGCGATCATTCCGATAACCGTATAGAAAACTTACGGTTTATATGTCCTAACTGTCACACACAAACCGAGACCTTTGCTGGGCGTAACGTTGGGCGTAAAAATAACACGGGCCATTAGGCTAGCGGGAAACTGTCGCCTTTGCACGGCGAATTCGCGAGTTCGATTCTCGCATGGTCCACCAACTTTTCGGGGAACGGAATTGCAAGGAGTGATTACTTCATTCGCAATGAAGAAAGCAGAAGGGTTCGATCCCCTTGTTCTCCACCACAAACTAAAGAAAGGAACGGTATGAACATTCAATTTGTTGACTATAACGGATCGTTTCCAAATTTATGTAGCGGCACTCTTATTTTAAAAATTGACGGCGAGTTGTACTCTTTCGGCGGCTACGGACCTTTTGATGACCCTAAGCATGAATTTCCTAGCTTTTGGACTACTGGAGGTTCTGCTTGGTTTGATAGTGATTGGGAGGAGCATGTTGATTCCGGTCCTTGGGAACTCTACTATCAAGCCAGTTCAATGCCTGACTGGTTCAAAGAACATGACCAAGAGTTTATTGACGTCTTTAACGAGCATGTTCCATATGGCTGTTGCGGCGGCTGCATATAATTAGGGTTGAATTTCAACCCTTTTTTATTGTTTCAAGCCGCAGCACATCGTATAATAATAATGTAAGAAAGAGAAAGGAAAAAACCATGTCTGACTCTGTAATCTTCCTCGATGTTGACGGGGTATTAAACAGTATGAGGACGCCTAGTTGGATGGGGGAAGACTGGGACATTCCGTTAGCTCGGTATCTCACGCAGCTTAGGCGGATTGTTGACGAAACTGGGGCAGATATTATTGTCTCCTCCTCATGGCGTGAGCACCCGGCAGCTATGCGTAAACTTGAAGTTGCCCTCATGGTGTTTGAGTTACGCATCGCCGGACAAACTCCGATTTGCAATTTAGATCGTCCACGTGAAATTCAGCAATGGTTAGCAGACCACCCTTCTGTTAAGCACTATGTCATTCTTGACGATGAATTATGGATGTGGACGGATGAGCAAGTGAACAAGGTGGCCTACACTACTGCCAATGGGTTGACTGCTGACGTCGCACAAATCGCTATTAATATTTTATTGGATGACAATATTTGGGAGGACTAACACTATGGAACAAGAAGTGCAATTCTTTGCCATTGTTAAATGCGGCGATGGCTATGACACTTGGGACGAAGTTATCGGTTATGCCGACAATGAAGGTAGCGCGCAACAGATGTTGAAGCAGGCTGAGATATTAAACTCCTATCGCCAGTATCGGATTGATCCGATTAAGGTTATTAATTTCCTGTTTAAAAAGCCGTAATAAATCTTGTCATAACCGCATCCCTATATTATAATAAATTGACCTAAGCAAGTCTTAAAACTACTTACCACTTGGGGTCGTTTTGGTTTTGACGGATGTTCAAGCGGTGTTACTACAGCAAGCCGGTAACTTACTACCAAACAAAAAATAATTGCCAAAAGCAACAAAATCCCTGCTTACATTGCCGCTCGCAACCTCAGCGTTGCCCGCGCTCGCGCTTAATTAGCGAGAAATGTATGCGTCCGCAACTGTGTGATTGCGGCCGCACCTAAGTAGCACTCGACCCATGCGAAAGCTGCTGACCTCATGGGTTTAAATCGAAACGGGAGGCACGCTAGCCGGAGGCGGCAGGATGCGCATCACTGCTATAGCGAACCGTAAATAAACAAGCGCATTAAAGCTGTAATTAACGTAGCTTCGTAAGGCCATTCGGAAGTGGGTTCGAGTCCCACCGGCTCCACCACGTTGGCAAATTGGACTCTTGTCCTAAATTAAGCTATACTTAATTATGAGACAAGAAGATTTTATAAATTGCACTCTTGGGTGCGGCATCTACATTATTACCAATACGACAAATAATCATGTGTATATTGGTCAAACAACACGGCGTTTCGTAGAACGTTGGAAAGAACATATTAAATATTCTTTTTCGCCCAGTAATGAAGATTATTGGTTTCCACTACACGCCGCTATGCGCAAATATGGTATTGAATGTTTTGATTTTAATATACTGGAGCAATGCGCAGTGGCAGACCTAGACGCACGTGAGCGTTATTGGATTCGTTACTATGACGCAACCAACCATGATAATTATAACTGTTTACCTGGAGGACAAGCGTACCGTAGTGATGATGACGAAAAATGGTTGGCCATTATTAATGATATTTTGAACACTAATGATCCGCTATCTATTATCGCACAACGTCATAATGTAACTGATTCCATAGTATCAGCTATTAATTGTGGTACGCGTCACGCTTTTCCTCAATTTACATATCCATTACGGAGTAAACATGGTATTGCAGGTATTAATGATGTGATTCGATTATTATTAGAAACAAACAAAAGTTTTGAAGAAATTGCCAAACAAACCAACACATCTGTTTCTAAGGTTAAACGCGTAAATAAAGGAGAGGGTAATTATCATATTGAAGGATATAATTACCCGTTACGCGCGGCGCTAGGAATGTCTGAAGAAACTTGGCATAATATTATCACAGACCTTCAAACCACTGATCTTGATTTCTATGCCATTGCCGCTAAATATGGGCTTAGTTATGATACAATTCGGAAAACAAATAATGGTACTCGTAACTATCACGAAGGTGTAGAATATCCTATCCGTAAATAATTAATAATTGGTCTCATTCAGGACGGCGTGCCTGACGCCGGGGATAATGGTGCTAAAGGACGAAAGCTCTGCCGCGCATCCATATGCGTACTTAGCTCAGCTGGGACGAGCATCTGTTTGACGTACAGAAGGTCGGGGGTTCGATCCCCTCAGTACGCACCAACATGAATAATTGAGGGGCTTAACCCCTCTTTTTGTTTTTAACCCCAAAACCGCATAAAATAATATGAAAGGAGTAACTATGAAAGTTATTCAAAACTTCTCTAGCGGCAAGCACATCACCCAGTTTCCTATCTTTGATATAATGATATGGATCGCAGGCGTCAACCAGCTAAAAAAGCTGGGCTATACCACTAAACTTTATTGCGAGAAGCGCGACCTCGACTGGCTGCGGCACTGGCACTTATTCGATTTATATGATGAAATAGACACCGAAGTTTTGGCATCCATTAACTGGGACGGCATCCAGCAAGATAAGTTCTGGTCGGTGCGCAAACTCTATTGCATCAACCACGAAATGTCGCTTACTGCGCCAACCGATTTTTTCTACATGGACACGGACATCATACTAATGCAGCCGCTGCAATTTATTAATCCGCAAAACGGCGAACCATGTGACTTATTTGTATGGTCGCCAGACCCGTATACCAAAAACAGTATATATTGTGACTTGCGTCATCTCTCCACACCACCCGACTACACCATGCCGACCTGGTTCCTTAACGCAGATCTCGCATTTAATTGCGGTATTCTATATTTCCGTACACGGGACATATGGCAAACCTACTTTCACGAATACCTTGACTTTGTAATCGGCAATCCCTGCACATTTAAAATCACGCCGCAGGCCGATGGCGAAGAGACTCTACGCAATGTGTGGGCGTGCAACGCCGAACAACGCCTACTGGCCGGCCTAGCGCGCTACAAAAACTGGCGCTTAGGTGCGGTCATGGGAGAAGTTGGTCAAGGCAGCTGCCCAGTCGGTATTCACTTCTATATTGTTCGCGCTCTGTGGCGGCAACAGCGTCGCGGCGCGTTTAAGAAATATCCCGACTTCAATGAAGAAATGACGCGAACTTTTTGCGGCACGGTACGCAATATACGCAATTACATAACCGACATTCAGTGGGAGCCTTTCAACGCCCTTCCCTGGGCACAAGCCATACTGAATGGCGACAATTCCATCCGCTATCAGTAAAAACTTATTGTCAGAAACCACTTCATATCGTATAATTATATTAGAAAGAGGAAAGAAGCAATGAAACGACTGACCGAAGGTGAAATTCAATTTATTCGCGGCACTGGCTATACCGCCACTGTTTGGCAGAACGATGAATGGCATCGTACTTATTGGGGCGAAGAGCCGACTCTTAGTGAAGTGGCCGAGTATTGTATGGATAGCGGTATTACCGAAGTTTACGACAAAATTTCCGCCGCGACCTTTCTCAAGCATCTACACGAAAAGTTTAATACGATCGAAGATGGCATTTCGCTTGAAATGCTTGCCATTTATTTGTTCCGCACTTTCCTGTCTCCGACCCAACTCGAAGAAATGCTCGCCGCGCCTAATGACCGCGACATGCGTCCGTCCGCCATTTGGCTGCAAGATTGGAAGTATAATTTTGGCTTCCGTAAATGGGCGGACGCTGACTATTTAGTGCGTGACGCCCTTAACCCCAATATTAAGCTTGATACTTCTAGCGACGAAATTTGGTATAACGAATATGATGAAACTACGAACTGAACAAAAAATTTGGGTAATTAGCGATACCCATTTTAACCACAAAAACATTATCGCTTACGAAGATCGCCCGTTCCCGTCCGTGCCGGATATGAACAACGAACTCATTAAGCGCTGGAACTCTGTGGTCGCGCCCGAGGATATTGTAATCCATTTGGGAGATTTTGCGCTCGGCGCTACGGCCGATCTCGATTGGATCGTTCCTTCCCTTAATGGCCACAAAATTCTTGTGCTCGGCAACCATGACCATGCCTCGCAACAGCGTTTCCTTAAAGCCGGCTTTGAAGCCGTGCAAAAGTATTGGCTCCTCCAAGATGGCGAGCGCATTATTCTTTGCACCCATCGTCCGGAAGATGGCGCTAAGCTGCCGCACCATATCCACTTGTACGGCCATGTCCATGGTAAAGGTATTCATGGTAGCTACCCGACCATCGCCCGCAACGGCGCTTGTGTATGCGTTGAGCGCTGGGACTATACCCCGATATTGATGGACCGAGTGGTAGACCTGTGTTTGGCATCCGGCATTACCGCCCCAAATGTGGCGTAAGCCAGTTTTGATTTTAACCCGCTAACCACTCATAATATTTATACAAGAAGATAAACAATATCTTCTTGAAAAAGGTAGTGAAAAAATGACGGGTTCGACTCCCGTATCTTCCCTTCGGGGGAGATGTGCCGGTGCCCAGCCGGGAGGTCGCTACTTAGAAGTGCAAGTCTGGCGATTGGAGCCACGTTCCACTTCTATTGTCGCAAAAGGCGAGTCAGGTTGTGTAAACACTAAGATCTGGTGAAGCAGCGTCATCGCTGACAAAGCCCAGCGCCTAATGAATGGAGTAGAAGCCATTCCGTGCAGCAAGGCACACGTTAAAGCGAGTCTTTCAGTAATGACCGAGACAGATACGTCTCCGCCTAAACACGGAGTAACGCCCGTGGGAACACCGAATAGCCCAAGTTAATGGTAGGTCGGTTAAAGAACCTTCTGGTTGAAGGCTGCGGTGGCGCAGCGCATTACGGTGGGTTGAGCAGGAATAGGAACCAGTGAGAATAACTGCTAAAATTGGGAACCGGATAGAAACAAGGAACCCCTGCGTAAGCGGACAGCTAAAACAAAGGGTTAAGGGTTATCCGATGATGCCGAGTCGTCAAAGCTGCGAGCTGGGTTAGAGGCATCGAAAAATAAAGCCGCTTCAATGCGGTTTTTATTGTCTATGACCGACTCCTGTCGTATAATTATATTGTAAGGATAAGGAGAAAGAAATATGACTTACGCACAACTTGGCAAACTATACCTCTGCTCTATTATTAAGGGCAGTAATTGGGGCGCTAAAGACGGCCCAATATTCAAAGAGCAGCCCATTACCGAGGGTCTTGCACTGGAATACGGGGAAGAAAAGTCTCGTTGCGTTATTGCATTTATTCGCTATGACGCGCATAACGATACCTACAAACTCGAATCAGCGGGCGACCGTTTTATGGAGTCTATTACTCCTGACAACCTAGCTGACGCGGCATTCTTGTGTCGCTACGCAGAGCGCCTTATGCGTGACGAATATGAGCGTCTCCACGGTGAAGATTACTAATCCAAATTAGATTTTAACCGACATCATCGGCCATATTAAATGTACGCAAGGGAAAAGTAATTTCCCCCGCGTATAACCGCTGTAATCGGAAAGCCTTGACGTGGCGCAGCGGCTGAGTAGCGTAAGCGAAACAAATTTCCGAAAACGCGTAAATAAATCTTGCAAAAGATAAAATTAACGCGTAAAATAATAATATAAGGATGAAGGACGGAGGAATGGAACCCTCCCTGCGGAGCAATCCAAATGTAGCTCAGATTCCATTAAGTAGCATCGTTCTTATATTGCCCTCCCCTAGTGAGACAAATTTGAGGTTCAACACAGCAATGGGGCAAACCTCCGTGACACGCGACGATACACCAGTTTAGTTCCAAGTAGTTGGCAACTAGGGCCCGGAAGGGTATAGACCAACTGAGACTAGTTCGTGTAGGAAAACTTGGATGGTTCTTTGACAATTAACTTCCTAAATAACATTTGCAACCCGGTGAAGGCGTCTTGTATGACGGCCGGGATGACGGTCGGAAAAACATTAGTAATGGGATACTGTTACTAATAGCGAAGATAGGGCTTACAGTAATGAAAAGCCACCTCTGGACACAGTAGAGTGATCGTTATTGCAACTTGTTACTAGCAGACTAAACACCATGTCGATCTCGGATGACAAGAGGCTCCGGCGAAAGCCGTCCCACCTACGGAACAGTGCCCTGAACAAGCATTCGTATCCGGGTTGTTCAAACGAAGTCTTCGCCTTGAACCTAGGTAACTAGGGTATAAGAGAATGTGGCATGGGGCGAGTAGCCGAAGGGCGAAAAAAGATGGAGCTTATTTCCTAATCTCACTCTCGCATATAAGAGTATGATTATTGAGGACTGAAGCTCGGTGAAAGTTGGAACGGGAGTTCCTATGGTAAGAGACGCAAGTCTCCATTCTAGAAGCGTGAGGTCGCTCCTCATTGCTCAGTCTAGCGTGCGTATGTGTGAATAAGTCAGGTAGCAAGATTATTTGTACGACGAAGGTCGGCAAGTGTTATTTAAGAAGTTAATTGCGTCAAAGGGCAAAAGTCGCAAGAAAAGGAGAAAAGAAGCATGGCTCGTATCAACTGCTTAAAACCCAGTCGTATACCAAGCACTAAGTGCTCTTTTCGTCTTGGTCTTGCGCCATCACTAAGCAAATAAATTTCCCCCTTCTTTCCGCGCTGTAGAGCGCTTAGTGATGTTAAATCTCTATTGCGTCAAGACCTGAAAATCGGTCTTGGCGTTTTCTTTTTATAAATGCTAAAAATGATTGTGAAAGACGAATTTGTATCGTATAATATTTATAGAAAGAAGGAAAGAGAAAATGTATAGAGTCTACATTGCCGCATCGTTCGCTTGCGATAGTCGCGAACTTACCGAAGAGCGTAAGGCCGCCATTGATAAAATGGTGCATCGCATTCAATCCTTAATGCCTTCCGCCGACCTTTATGTCCCGCATAAGCTTGTGGTTCCGCACGCTTGGGAAATGACGTTGGCTGATTGGGCGAAGGCCGTATATGACGCAGATGTTGACGCACTGCGCCATTCGCAACTTGTTATCTTCCTTAGCTTCGGCAAAAACAACAATGCCGGATCTGCTTGGGAGTGCGGCTGTGCTTATGGCTACGGCATTCCCGTGGTCATGATTCGTATGACCAACAACACCGAGAGCGTGATGTTGTTTGGCTCTGCTCGTGCCATTATGGATAAACACGAAGTGGAGAGATATAACTGGGAAACTCTTCCTCGTTATTACGCTCCTTCTCTCTTTGGCTCAAATTATATTTTGAGCTAATACTTGCCCTTATCGTATAGCGGTTATTACGGACGCATGGTAAGCGTCAAACCGGAGTCCGACTCTCTGTGAGGGCACCATTGGTTGAGTACCGAAGTGGTTCAACGGCACGCTCTGCAAAAGCGATGATTCAAGGGTTCGAATCCCCTCTCAACCTCCAATACCTTCATAGCTCAGTTGGTAGAGCAACTGACTCTTAATCAGTGGGTCCGGGGTTCGAGCCCCCGTGGGGGTACCAGTTCGTTTATATAGGGAAGGAAAACCCTTAAAACCCCGCTATCGGTGTTGGTAGAAGAAAAGTGATAACGACTGATCATCGTTATTAACGGTACGATCCCGTGTAAGTCAACAGTGAGTCGCGATAAGGCACGTTATACGGACAGCGTTGCAGTGACCGGGAAGTGGGAGAACCTCAGCTGAGTTGACCGTCTAACCGATGGTAAAAGGGGAAGTCACAGGTAGGGACTGGAAACGATAACGCCTACTCATGTATGGATACTTGGCCATACGCCAATGCGCCCGTAGCTCAGTGGTAGAGCATACGACTTTTAATCGTAGGGCCGAGGGTCCGAGTCCCTCTGGGCGCACCATCATTTCCTCCATTAGCTCATCGGAAGAGCGACTGCCTTATAAGCGGTAGGTAATTGGGCCAGCACCAATATGGAGGACCATATGGACAAGGAAAAGTCCTTAAAACCCATCATCATACTGTGGCCTGACTGGTCGAGCACCCGTGGGGAGGGTAGCGCAGCAGTTGCCATGTGAAAAACCATTGTCCTCCGGGGCCCACTCCCCGTTTGGCGTGACCAATCTGCGGCCAGTTGCGCATTTAATGCGTATACAACTGATAAACCGCTAACCACCAGTAGGAATTCGAACCTTGGTTAAGTTGAAAGATGCGAGGTGGCGATCGTAAATTGCTCGACTTACTGTTTCCTACGTCAGGAGAAGCGGCGTAACCACTGCGAAAAAAGTGGAGGCCTCCGGAATTAGTTCAGCTTGGTAGAACAATTGCTTTGGGAGCAAGAGGTCGTGGGTTCGAATCCCTCATTCCGGACCATATCGAGAGGTCATTTAACGGTAGGATCGCCGGTTCGGAACCGGGGAACGTGGGTTCGACTCCCGCCCTTTCGACCATTTAAGGAGTTCTTATGCAAACTAAATTTTGGGCCTTTCTACACGACGGCGATAAGCGCGCCACGCAAGTGACAGTACTTAAAACTCTTTACTGCCACAATGCACCAGTGACCTATATCGTTTCCGATGGATGCTCTATTTATGAGTTCCACGGCACGCTGTACTACGAAGATCCCGGTTTAATGTGTGATTGGTTCGTACCCATGAATATGCCGGTTTAGTTCAACGGCAGAACGGCGGCTTCGTAACCCGCAAATGATTGTTCAATTCAATCAACCGGCACCAATGGAGACTTGGAGTAATGGTATCTCAACACCCTGCTAAGGTGTCCAGGTCGCAAGGCCTGTCCCGGTTCGAATCCGGGAGCCTCCGCCAATTTTGCTTCATCTTCCGCCACATTGTTATAATAAATTATGAAAGAACAAATTAATAAAGGTGTGTGCGGTATTTATGCTATTCACCATCGCAGTCTAAATAAGTATTATATCGGACAGTCAGTAGACATTAAACGTCGTTGGCAGGAAGAGTGTAACAATAAGGACAATTTATTGATTGGTCGTGCTATTTGGAAATATGGTGAAGATGACTTTGACTTTATTGTCTTAGAGCGGTGCACTAAACAAGAATTAAACGCACGAGAAACGTATTGGAGCCACTATTATAATAGTATGGTACCTAATGGTTACAATGAATTTGAACCTGGTACGAGTTATACTATGGAATATGATGGCAAGCCTGTGTCTTGTTACGATTCTTTCGGTAATTATATTAACACTTATGCCTGTGCTCGCATAGCCGAAGATCAGTTAGATATTAATGCATCTAATATTAGGCGTGCCTGCCTTATGTTGCATCGGACAGCTGGAGGATTATATTGGCGTTTTGGCAACAGCACGGCGCCTATTCAAATTATCAAGCCTGATACTGAAAGCAGCAGACAAAAGGTTGCCGCTAAATTAGGACGGCCTGTTGAACAGTTAGATTTAAACACTGGAGAGGTGTTAGCAGTCTTTCCTTCTGGTATCGAAGCAAGCCGCGCCCTAGGACATCCGTCTGATAAAGGCACTAACATCGGTCGCGTCTGTAAAGGATTGCGTCAAAGCGCATTCGGTTATGGCTGGCGCTGGAAACAATAATCATGTCTAAAAACTCTGGTCAATAACCGCAAGGTATCGTATAATATTTATGTAGGAGAAAGGAATATGGAAAAATTAGATGTAGCCGCATTACGTCGTAAATATCTTGATAAACTCGTTTTCGTGGTTATCAAAGACCCGTATTCTCCTACTGCGGAACGCGGTCGCGTAACCGAAGTCGATGATGCTGGTCAGTTGCATGGCACCTGGGGCGGCTTAGCTGCCATTCCCGGTGTTGACCACATCGAATTACTTTAATACCTCGTTAGCTCAATTGGACAGAGCGTTTGTCTACGGAACAAAAGGTTGCAGGTCCGAGTCCTGCACGGGGTGCCACTGGGCAAGTGGTGGAACGGTAGACACAACGGACTTAAAATCCGTTGGCCGAGAGGTCGTGAGGGTTCGAATCCCTCTTTGCCCACCAATTTGGAGAATGAACTAGACCAGCGTCTAGGCTCGCTTGGAAGGCGATGCGTCCTGTAAGGGATGAGTGGCAGCAACTCCGTTCTCCGCCAAGAAAGGAAATAGTTATGGATTTTGGTAGATTTTTCGCAAATATGTTGTCTGCGCACGAACTCCGCTTGCATAATTTGCATGAGCGTTTTGAGCGCGGTCTTCTCTCTGAAGAGGAACTAAGAATTGCCTTTGCTACGGCAGAGTCGTGCTGGCACGACTTCCTCATGGAATTGAGGCCACACTATCACTATCACAAAGTAATTTCGGTTGCAGACTTAACCGATGAGCAAAAGGAACAGTACAAGAACCCCGATCCGCAGTTCCCGCTTTGCGGCTTACTTGAATACCGTGGTCAAGTTGTACCAATGTACGATGATGACTATGGTCAGCAAGTATTCGCCGTATTCCGCGGCCGCGACCTCGTCGGCGGTACTTATAACCTGTTGTACTGTGAATCCTTTATGTCAGAAATCGACTACGCTCTAGACCACGAAATTGCTTTCAATGGAGAGTAAACCAGGACGGCTCCTGGGCCCGCCCCGAAAGCGGTGCGTGCATACTGCATGGCGATCGACACGTCTGCTCTCCGCCATTTCTTAACGGAAAATGGTTGCGGCAGACGTTTTTCTATCGTATAATATTAATATAAGGAAGAAGGGAAGTATGATGACCACTTACGAATTAATCCGGCGACTGGTACAAATCGACTCAACGGGCACAATGCCTGTAATGTTAAGCGTCAAAACCATGTTAGATAATAGAGTAGTTGAAGGTACGGGCTTCATCGACGAGCTTTGGGTTGAACACTCAGATGATGCCGACGTTCCATTTATTGTTCTATGTGGCGTAGACGGCTAATCTCTCGTTAGCGCAACTGGACAGAGCGACTGGCTTCGAACCAGTAGGTTGTGGGTTCGAGTCCTACACGGGAGGCCACGGCTCGATAGCTCAATGGAAAGAGTGCCATTCTCCTAAAATGGATGTTCTAGGTTCAACTCCTAGTCGGGCCGCCATTACCCCGGTGGTGTAATGGAAAACACAACGCTCTTCTAAAGCGTTCAATGGGGGTTCGAGTCCTCTCCGGGGTGCCATTATGAAATTACACGACGCTGCAGTCACCGCCATGATCGCCATAGTCATCATCTATCTTCTCGCCTTATGTATCCTCATCCCATTCACCATTTATTGGCGCAGGCATCACCGTTCCCCGCTTGATATGAAGTGGGCGGTATTCTTGGGCTGTATAATTCTTCTTACCATCATTGCCGTCACTTTCGAGTGCGGCCTCATCCCATACTTATAATGCTTATGTGGCGCAACTGGTAGACGCGACGCACTCAAAATGCGTTGCTTCGGCACTGTGGGTTCGAATCCCTCCATAAGCACCATTCATAGAAAGGAAAAAACTAATGTATCAATTAACTGTCGGCAATACCAAACTCAAATTTGAAACCAAAGAACAGGGTCTTAAAGCCCTCATTAGCAAATGGTATTACGACCGCTTCCCGTACCGCTGGTACACCGATATGTGGGGCAACACCCTGATTACGGACGAGTGGCTTGGCGAATTTAACCATCGCTGTGAAATGGTTTTGCCGCGCCTTAATAACGAACTCATGGAAACCGGTCATGTTGCCTTTAATGGGCTTACACTCGATCAAATCGAGGACTAATCTTTTCCTATTCTACCTAAAAATAGGTAGACAAAACGCAGTAAAAAGTCTATAATATTTATAGAAAAGGAAAGGAGAAAATAAAAACTATGACTACCGGTAAACTGCTTGCAGTTAAATTGTATAACACCTTTACCGAACCGGTTGATGGCGACGACGTCCTATCATTAGCTAAAACGGGCGGTCGCGGCATGTCTTTCACTGTTAGAGGACAGCGCTACTACACACTGACCGATGGCGCCTATTTCAATAGTCCATACGGCTGGTTAGTAGTGGGCGGCGACGAGTTCCGTCGTCTCTATACAAACTATGTTGAAACAGGCGAAGCCGAGGTAGTTCTTGCAGGTATTCAAAACAATTACCTTTATGCTATCTTGACGTCTTCCGAAGAAACAGAGAACGACTATCAGTTAGGCAACGGTCCTGTATTTACTGTTTCAATTGACAAATTGTTTGACACTCTACGCCACGCTATCTTGACCGACGATAATGTCGAAACCGAGCTAGTGTCGATCTTAACGGACGCTGGCATCCTCGCACAGGCTGAGGATAGTGGTTACGCATTTCAAAACTACCTTGACCGAACAATTTCGGGCCCTGTACCAATCACTTCAGAACCAAAAAAGGAGAACAATACAATGAATCTGAATCTGTCGAACACCCTCTTGAAAAACATCCACTGTGGCAAAGCTGGCCCTGGCTTTGGCATTTCGCTCTTTGATGGCGCCATCACCTATAAAGGACATTCCTTCAACGGCAAATCTCTAGTCGAAACCGCAGGCTTCGAACTTGATGCTGGCGACTTCCTCTTCATCATGCCGACCACCTCTATTAAGAAAGGCGACATCGTTGTCTTTAATAGCGGCGCCGCTTATTACGACGGCGAATCCTTCATCAGCCTTACGACTGGCTTGAAGGCTGAATATGTTCCTGTTTCTTGCTTCGGCATGACGTTCTATTCCGTTGTCCGCAATATGCTTGGCAACATTGCCAATACCAATGGCAATGGCGGCAACAACATGGCCAACCTGCTTCCTCTCATGTTGCTTGACAAGGGCGGCGACAGCGACAACATCATGAAGCTCATGCTCCTCATGAACGGCGGCTTCAACTTCAACTTCGCCAACCCGACCGCAGCTGCGCCCGTCGAACCGACTAAATGAGTCTGGGGTGGCGCAGGCCACCCCTTTCTTTTATGAAAACTGACTTATTGCTCTGCCCAACCACTACCCATCCGATCGAAGCCCAGTACTATGTGGCGCTTTGGCCGCATAACGGCACCTACTCCATTCTCTGGCGTATGTGGTGCAGTAGCCGACGATGGGCCTTGCAAGACGCTGCCCAAGACTTCACGGCGTTCCTGGATGAAATGTTCCCTGAAGGTTGGCAAATACATTGGTTTCAGCCGCGCAATAGAGAAGAAATTGCGAACCGAGCCGGTTTACTGAACTTGGAGCAGACATACGACCTGCCGCGCTTACGTGAAGTGCGCCGTAAATATAGGTTGCCGCCTTGGAGCCGCGACCCGGACGACTATCAAAACCCAACTTGGTAAAGGAGATTTATGAAAAGCTACAATATTGTGGACGGTACTGTTACTCTTACTATTCCAGAGTTCCTCGATTTGGTTCGGAATGCGACGCGTTTTCGTTATCTGGAGCGTTATGGAGTAGACTGTTGGGAAGGCTATGATGAAGCTATGAGCGAAATGAGTGGCCCTCATGACTATAGCCTTGACGAGCTGACCGCAGCGGCCCTAGCTATGATGCTGGATGAAGAGCGCAGCGACTACGAACTCATGGTTGCTAGCGAATGGCTCCGCTATTTGCCGCTTTGCCACAAAATGAAAGTGGCCGAATGGGCGGCCATTATGCGCGACCTGGAGGTCCAACTTAAAGCCATTATCGAAAAGGAGAACAACTAATGTTATTCGCAAAGTATCGTGTGGGTCGCTGGATGCGGCTCGTTGAACGCTATAGAAAACTAGCTGAAATGGCTGAGTTGGCGCATGACCCTCGTAAGGTCAGCAACCGCCTTTGGAAACGGCATAATCGCTATGCGCGCAAAGTTTACTACTACCAGCACAAACGCTGGTATGCGCAAGCTCGGAAAGACCTCAAGAACGCACATCCTTATGGTGCTTTCTACGCTCTCCCAAAAGTACTGTTTGATCTCGTTGAGCGCTGCCACGAGTATTGGAACGCTGGCTATAATGTTTGGGCAACGGAAGATTACGCGGCGCCCATTCGTGAGCAGGTTAATTATGCATGGCAGTTAGTTACTGAGTGCATGGCCTATATGGAAAAGAACGGTTTTGAGTTCCCGCAGGACAAATTAACTGAATTATTTACTTACGTCGCTGAGCACGTTCAGAGCTGGAGCGACTAAATTTCGGGGCGTGGTGGAATGGTAGACACGCGTGCCTTAGAAGCACGTGCGAAAGCGTGTGGGTTCGAATCCCTCCGCCCCGACCATATAAAAGGAGGAATTGCTATGTTTCGTTATCGTGTTATGTACACTACGGCAGAAGGCCGTCGTCGTGCGTCCGATTGCGCGCGTTCGTTTACTATTGCGAATGGCGTAGCACGTCGTCGTCTTACCGAAGGCGCTACCGATGTAGTTATCGAAGTGACGATGGAAGACAAAAACGACGATCCGGACGACCCGTCATGGCCTCCTATCGAAATTGCGGCCTAAAGGCCGTTTTTTATTGTCTGCGCCCGCTCAAGGGCGTATAATTATAGTGTAAGGGAAAAGAATATGGAAAAACATTTATATGATTCATTTGCGCGCTGGTATCGCGGTGGCACTATTTGGTTCTATAGCGACCCGCATTTTGGCGATCCCGAAATGGAGCATATCCGCAAAGATTACATTAGCGACGCCGAGCAGGTGAAGCGCATTAACAGCAAAGTCGGCCGTAATGACACCCTCGTTATCTTGGGCGATGTTGGCGACGTTGAATGGGTGCGCAAGCTCCATGGCTATAAAGTACTTATCATGGGCAATCATGATTCTGGCGCCTCTAATTATAAGAGAGTTGCAACAGTTAATGGTCCATTTGTGTATAATACCTTTCACTCAGCACCTTATACCGATGTTTGGAAAAAACATTTCGAAGAACATCCGGAATACAAAAAGATGTTCAATATTGAAGACAACCACCTCTTCGATGAAGTTTACGAGGGCGCTTTGATGATTAGCCCTAAAATTATTCTCTCACACGAGCCGATTCCTAACCTCCCGGAATGGCTCTTCAACATTCACGGTCATGACCACAGTAACTGGTTCACTGGCAGCCGCCACCTTAACCTTTGCGCAGAGCATATTAACTATACACCAGTTTCTATTGCATCAATTGTGAAGGACGGCTTGCTCAAAGATATTGTCGACATTCATCGTATTACTATTGACAACGCTATTGCACGAAAGGAAAAACACAATGGGTAAAACATTTAAAGAAATTTTACAAGGCATCCACGATATAATTCAACAGCAAGTGGATGAACAGGACAAGAAAGGCTATGCCGAACTATGGAAACATGCCTCGGATACCATAGTGCAGAAAATGGCCGAGAGCGGCTTCCATGCCACCGACATTGAATATCTAGACGGTTACTATATTTTTGGATCTGGCTCGAATAGTGTCTTGCATTTCCATGTACAAGAATGTCCTGGCTGGAAATTCGGTATTTGGTGGAACGAGCCGAAGGAGACTGAACAAAATTATGTAACTGGCGACTTCTTTGCCCAATATGAAGAGACGATTGATAAATTCAAACCCTCAGCATCAGTAATTGGACAGACCTGTTATGTCCATGAAGAAAGCGACCTCGATATTCACGTTGAGCAAGACTTAACATTTATCCGTGATGAGCCTTATCTCGCTTTCTGCCGCGACTATTGCTATTGGGACTATAACCATGAATACCATACTCGCGAAGAAGCGAAAGAGGTCTTTGATAAATGGGTGGCGGATACTGCATTAGAGAAGAAAGCTAACGCAGAACTCATCCAACTTAATCAACGACTTGTGCTCGAAACATTGCGGGAGAGTCTTGATGAAGGCGAAGAAGTGTTTCTCTTTGATCGAGGTGAATGCTGGTCGCCACGCTACGAGTTCGTTGTATATTCGCCAACCACTGAACCCGATCATATTTATATCGGAGACTGTGAGGGCTGGGAAGAGAGAGAAAAACAGATACAGGCTTTTATCGACCAATATAGAGACCAAAATATTTGGCTTGATTCGTATGCAGTTTCATGGCATATTTATGTCACTAACCAGCGGCCCGACGAAACCGAGTTCTGCAAGAAAGTTGCTTAGTCCAGCGCGAAAACGCTGGACTTTTACGTTTGTAAGCCGTATAATATATATAGAAAGTAGGAAAGAGTATGAATAAGACATTGAAATTGCGTACCTTCGACGGAGACGATGCATACTTTATAGTTGAGAATGTAGAAGATATTATGTGTATCTATCGCTACACTGTTTCTGGCGATGAGTGCGCGGCCGTTATTTATACGAATGGCGATTTTACCGAGTTAGACTCCAATGGTGGAGAACGCCTCATGAATTTTGGTCCTGAAAACACGTCAATACTCTTACCCGATGACATCGAATGGGAGCATGATCCGTATGAAGCGTAACGAAGTTGAAGCGTTCATGAAATCCAAGGGCATGAAATCCTGGACTATTGTTATTAATGAGCATGACCCGCTCGGCATTGGCGTCGAGTTGCGTGGCGGCATTTTATACGACATCTATACTGACCACCGAGTTGACCGTAAAGTCAATATTTGGGGTTACATTGCATATAAGGAGGGGAAGCCGATGCGGTTTCCATTTGCACAATGAGATACTTTTTCATTAGCGACCTGCACGGCTGCGAACCCGGCCTGGTGGATATTGCGCTTAAAGCCAAAGGGTTCGACCGCGACCATGATACTTTGGTCGTTTTAGGTGACATTGTGGATCGTGGCCGTTTTGCGCGTCAGCTGCTTGACTACTTGCTTGATGTGCCGCACCTTATTGCTATTCGCGGCAACCATGATGTGCGTGATTTAGAGCTGCTCAAAGGCGAGGATTATCCTCACAATTATGATAAACATAATGGAGTAGGCGCTACTTTCGCGTCCTTCCTCGGTTGGGAGCCGAGCGCCTGTAATGAAGATAAACTCTATATCACGAATCATTTAATCGAGGAGGGTAACAACCCTACTCTCCAGCACACTTTGCCGCGTTTCTTCTATTATATGCGCAAGTCGGTGTGGGGCATCGAGTTCCCCGACCTTATCGGCGTACACGGCTGGCTCCCCATTGACGAATACGGTAATTTAACTCCAATCGAAGCCGCCACCAAGCGGCAATGGAATGATGCGGTTTGGGCCAATACCGAGGCGCACATTCGTTTGAAGCGCTTTCCCGACAAAAAGCTTATCGTCGGTCATTGGCACGCATGGCGTTTACGCGTTGTATTTGATTTGCACCAAAGTGTTGGTGACTATCTCAAAACGATCACCGAGCTTTCGGCAATTGACTTTTCACCATATGAAACGGCAAACTATATTGCAATAGATTCTTGCACCAGTATTAGCGATCAGGTAAATGTCTACGTTTACGAATCAGACGCCGAACCCCAAGTATATCTTGAGGGACGCCGCTTATCGCTTGCCGACTGGTGTCGGGAGGTACAGCAATGCAACTAATAGTAGTCCTTATTATCATCCTTTGCGTCATTGGTCTGATGGGTTGGGCGCTTTACCGTTTCGGGGGCAATAGTTTGCAGTACATTTCCTCCGAAGAAGGCGAAACTAAACCCTCTACCTATCGCAGTGAAGAGGCGGCGGCCCTTATGACCGTAATCGAGTATTGGATTGGCGACATTATCCCTGCAGAGGGCCATCCTCATGTTTACTCTAGTGATGATTATGCCATTTCCTATATCAACTATGGCACAACTAATGGTCTCTTGCGCTGCGCCATTAATTGGCGCCGCAATACGCTGGACCTGCACTATTCTAAGCATGACGAAGCCGAAGGTGAGTGTAAGGAGTTGCGCCGCGTTATTCGCAGGGATAATGAGAAGGCATTAGTTAAGTTTCTATTGGAAGCTAAGAGGTTAGAACTGAGTTTGGCAGACGACACCGCCGAGCTGCTCTCCAATTTGCAGCGTATCGCTATGTCTCCCGCGGCAATTGAAGAAATGAAGGACCGTTCCACCGGTTCCGTTCTTATTACGCTTTGTGTATTCTTAACTTCGTATTTAATGCGGCAGAAGCGGCCTAGCAACATTTTGACCGTCCTTTATAAGCAGTTAACTATGTTGCTGTTTCAGCGCTATAATGACGAAATGGAAGAGTTCCTCAAAGATCACGCCACGGAGCCGCAGCGCACTAAGGCCGATGTTGACGCCGAAGCCGATAAATCGAACCCCTCTGAATGAGGGGTTTTAATTTTGGCTCGGAGCTTAAAGTGTGCTATAATAAACTATAGGTTATAGTAATATTTTGTTTTTACCTTATTGTTTTGGAGGTTATTACTATGGGTTTTGATGAACTTAATTTACTACTTTCTGGTTGGGTTGACGGCACTTTTAGCCGCCCAATGAAAGAGGTCCAACGTTACCGTATCTATAACGTTGACGAAAACACTTCGGTCTTGGTCGCTAACACTCTTGGTGTTGCTAAAGAGGACCTGAAAGTGGATATGAGCGGCGACGTTCTCACCATCGTTGGCGAGACCGAAAACGCCGACATCAAGGACAAATCTTCTGTTAACTATTCGTTCCGTCTCAGCAAGGAGCGCAAAGTTTCCAAGATTACTTGGAAAAATGCCGATGGTTTCACTTACGTTTACTTCCATTTTGAAGAGCCGCGTAAGGTTTCTATCGAATACGCTGAATAATTAAATTACTTTATACTATAACCTAGCGCCGCTCCAAATGGGGCGGCTTTTTGCATGCTCTATTGCCGCTACTCTATACTGAAATAGAAAGAGGTGAGGGCTATACTAGTCCTTGTCCGGCCTAGCGTATCTGCTGCCGCCTACCCCAATTCTGCCTTATCCTCTTTCTCCGAGGTGTATTATGAAATATATTATTGGTGGACTCATGTGGGTTATGCGCCTTACATGGTGTATTTTAGATAGTCTAATTGGACTTTTTGTCTTTCTCTTCTTCCTTATTCGATACGGCAAAAAGCTGCATATTGGGTATGTAGCGCATTGTATTGTGGTTGAAGTGCCACACTCGATAACCGAAAGCGGTTGGGGTCTTGAAGGCGGTATTTTCATCTTCTCTAACACAAACAGTATTTGGAATCGTGGCTACCTATTGTATCACGAATGGGGGCATAACATACCGCAGGCATTGCTATGCGGCCCGCTTCACCCGTTCATTGTATTCATTCCCAGTGTAATCCGCTTCTGGTGGCGCGATCGGCAATATCGTAAAGGTAAAGAGCTTTCTCCATACGATAGTGTCTGGTTCGAGCGCACGGCAACTGATTGGGGCACTAGTTGGTTTAAAAAAGGCTTACACAAAGGCTATTGGAATTAAGACCCTGATGGGTCTTTTTTGTTTATGTAAGCGCTTTCCAAAATTCTGAAAGCGCTTCCAAGTTGCTGGGCGGCAAAATTCCCTCCATAATATATATGTAAGGAGGTAAGAAAGAATATGAAGAAGCCTTATATTTTGATCGCTACCGTCAATGGACGAGAGCTCCCCGTGAAGCATTATGCTACCGCGCGTAAAGCTCAGATGGCTATGGATCGTATTATGGATGACTACCATTTGCAGCTTGCGGATGAATATAAACTTCATGGCGACGACGTTTATCGTATGGAACAGTATCGCAGCTGGTTCCATATTCGATACGAGCTATGCGCCTAAACGAGTACAAACTAGTGCGTTCTTACCTCAACCTAGATTGAGGAAAGCGCACTTTTTATTTTTGCTTTTTAACTGAAAAAGGTTGTATATAACGGTCGTTGGGCGTATAATTATTATAGAAAAGGAAAAGAGGGAGAAGCGCAATGACAAATAAAGAGTATTTCATTATTAAGCAGTTTGTACAGGCGTTGGTTGACGTCGCTTATACACGATGCACCGTCAGAGTTGAAGGCAAGGACTGCGGCTGCATGACCATTAATGATGCGAACGATTTGCTGAAACGAATTCAAATATTAGTAGAGGATGAAGCCGATGACTAAACTTGAGAAGTTTTTAATTGACCATGGCTTGGCTGAAAAGAAGCGGTATCCCGTGGGCACTGTTGTTTACGGCTTTCATGACGATGACGGCTTCTATGGCTATGATGAAGTATATGTGCAACCTGGCCGACACTTCGAGTTGAGCGTTGGTTATCCCTACATCATTTCATTGGACGCCGCCCGCCCATCCCCGGCGACTGAGGACGCCTTTATTAATGATAAATTGTTTCTCTTGCAAAAGCACTTGCGTTGGGCGATTAAATTCCGTGACCAGTTAAACGCTATTGAAAATCCATGGGAGGAAGCGGCAGAATGAAAAAGAAGCTGAAAGATATAACCATCGGTGAAGCGGAAAAGATCTGTCACAACTGTCAATGCGGAGCGCTATATAATTGTTCGTCATGTCCCTTTTATATAAAATCACCAGTTACTGGTATGTTGGCGTGTTGTTATTGTAAAGACATCGAAGATTTTGATTTAGATACAACCGAAATAGAATTAGGAGAAGAGTAATGAAAATAAAGAAGAAGCTAAAAGATATGACAATAGGCGAATTGATCGCCCATTGTGAGATAACACGTTGCTGGGATTGCCCATTGTACGCCTGTGAATGCCCGACGATTCGGGACCTTTACAGTGCCGGCGATATGGAATTTGAATTTAATGAGGGGCTGACTGAAAAATGACTACTTACACTGTTAAATTCGTACCTTCGTTCACCGCCTACGGCGAGCCGTTTCGAGAAGCAGGCGTGGCAATCATAACCTGCTCCGGCTGCGGACGCATCACAAGCGTCTCGTATGCCAAACTCGGTGATAAATGCGATGGCTTACCACACTACTGCCCATATTGCGGCGCCAAATTTGCCGAAGAAAGGGAAGAAAAAATATGAAAAAGGTTATTGCACGATTAGACCCTTTATCTGGCCCGCGCTTTCCGTTCGGCCAAGAAACGAAAGGAATCGTTAAATTAATTGAAAAGGCGCTACACAGTGATAATATCGCTTGTATTAGTGTTTCTACCGCCGCGCAGCTGTTGGCAACCGATCTTTGGTGCCAGCGTCAACAGTACGAACTGGTCGCAACAGATGAACGAGGACGTGCATACGATACTATCGTTCAGGCGCATAGGGCGGCATGCGATGAATATGTCATGCTCGATTTGATGGGCATCGACCATTTTTCTATTGACGTTAACGAGTAATTGTCTTATAATTATTATAGAAAAAGGAAAGAGAGAACTAAATGGCAACTACACAATCTACACTATCATTGATGATTAACAGCGCGCCGCAGGACCAGCTCACTTTCGATCAGGAGTTGGAGTTGGGTACGCGTATTCAGGCCGGTTTGCGCGCGAAACGCATGGCTCGCTATATCGAACTTCAGGCGAAACAGGACCGAAATTCCGAGGAAGCCGAGGAGTTTGAGGATTTGGTCAAGGAGTTTCAAAATGCTGAAATTTTAGACCAAAAAGATATTAAATTTTTAATGGAGGACGGCAAAGAAGCAAAAGATGATCTCGTCCTTCATAATATTAAGTTGGTTGTTTTCGTGGCGAAGCGTTACCAAGGCTATCGCATGGAAATGGCGGACTTGGTGCAGGAGGGTATTATTGGCTGCATGACCGCGGCGGATAAGTACGACCCTCAGCGTGGTTTCAAGTTTTCAACTTGCGCCGTACCTTGGATTAACCAGCAGATTTATCGCTTCGTCATGCAGGGCCGCAAAGCGGTTCGTTTGCCAGCGCACGTTGTTGAAGGCATTAGCCGCATCAACAAAATTGTCGAGCAGTACGGTCAGGACCATCAAGGCGCTGAGCCGACCAATGAAGAGATTGCCGAACTTAGCGGCGGCAAGTTGACTGCGGAGAACGTAGCATTGTATAAGCAAGCCGCGCAGCCGTTGACTTCGTTGAATACTATTGTTGGCGACGAAGAAGACACCGAGCTGGGCGACCTGGTCGAAGACGAGACATCCATGACGCCGGAAACATATGTGCGGCAGAATGAGTTGCACGATATGTTGATGCAGTATTTGGACGAATTGCCGGAAATTCAGAAGAACATTTTGATGATGCGCTTCGCATTGGGCGACTATGAGCGCGAGTATACGCTGGAAGAGGTCGGTCAGGCGCTCGGCTTCACTAGGGAGCGTATTCGTCAATTGGAAGCGGACGCATTGCTGACAATCCGCGTGCGCGCGCAAAGGAAGGGTGATTTAAATGGCGACTTCTAAGCGACTGCATCCGGTGGTTGAATGGATTGTGGCAGAGGATATGAATCGTACCGCCACTGCCAGCAGCACACCCAAACCGGAAGAGATTGATGAAGCCTACGCGTATGCCGTCGAAAATGACTGCGTTGTGAAACTTTGCTGGACGCCGTGTGGTGGCTATGCCGCGCCGCATTCTTGCTATGTTCACGCCAATACTGATGTAGTGGCACTGAAAGATAGGTTGGCCCACATTATGTACGGCGTATAATAAAAAAATATTTGTCAACTATGCTTGAAAAGGCTATAATAATATAAGAAAGGAAGAAACTATGTACTACACCAAACAAAAGACCATCGTTTTCCGCTGCGATTCGGAAAGTGACATGGAGGCCGCGCGCAACAAAGCTTGCGAAGAGAACCCGTCCTTCACCGTCATTAAAGAGAAAAAGGACTACAAAACGAAAAAGTCGAAAGGCGAAATCGTTGATGAGTTCTGGCTCTACGCCGTCACTCTTGATTTAATGGAAGAGTAATGAGCGCGCAAGTTAAATATAACTGCGGTTTGACAGTCACTTATCACGCTCCGGAATATGCCACAACTGTAGTGTATACCTATGGGGATGTGGTGACGTACAATGGTCTACTATACCAATGCATTGCCTCGACCAAAGGAGCTTGGCTACCATCGCACTGGCGGGCGGCCACGCTTGAGCAGTTGATTAACGACGAATTAGAAAAGCCGTCCGAATAGGGCGGCTTTTTTCGTGGTCTGCCGAACTCGGTTAGGAGGGGCGGTTCGACCGTTTTTGATTTACGTCTGGACCTTTGAGGAAGGTACCGGTTCCTTGGTTGGTGAAGAAGGTTTTGGTAACAAGGTCGTATAGACCGATGACGTTATCAGACTTGCGGTAGCAGGGAATGAAATTTCTGACAAGTACGTCATCTTGGGAGATTTGGCAAGAATATAGTTTGTCTTTCGACGTGTTAATGTGTGTTATTTGTCCATTTTCATTTTGTGCAAAAAGGAAGACGCTCATGGTTACATTGTTTTGAATTGAAAATGATTGGTTTGATGATGTTGCGGTAGTTCTATTCGGATATAACTCGGAAAAAGTAAAACCAATTCCAGAATAACCTCCACTATAATATCCTGCTCTCCATCTAAGTTGTGTATTAGAACCAGTATATACACCAAATACACAATTTTCATGCTGCGCTAGTGTCGCTTGAAAATCTATTAATGCTCCATATGTATGACCGTGGTTTGGAAATACCTGAGTATCAATATACTGCGTACCAGTACTTTCAATATATTCTACTTTTTGATAAGCCGAAGGCAATGCATTACTTGAATAAATAAGTGTATTCCCTTTGTATACCTTCCCGATCTTAACGTTACCTTTGTAAATAGTGGCGATTTTCGGTGTAGGGTATACATTCGGTCCTTTAAGAAATTCTCCAGTTCCTCGGTTAACGTAGAAAACACCGTTGACTAAATCATACAGGCCGATGACGTTGTCTGATTTACGGTAACAAGGAACGAAGTTGCGGATAAGATTGCCGCTATCGTAGATTTTGCAGAAATATAATAAAGCAGACGCTTTGATGTTATATTTACCGATTTTAAACATCGTAACATTACCGCTATATGCTGAACTAAAAGACGTGATCCTTGTCGGCGCTTCATCATTTATTCTCGGATTGGCATTATCAAAAATGACGTGAATGCGTTCTGATGTATTGACATTATCCCACGATACGTATCTTGATGCCAGCGTCATCTCAAAAGCATATGATCCATTTACATAAAAGGAGCCAGCCCAGTCGCCTGCGCCCATGATGCCAATTACAGCTCCTGTTGCGGTAATTCTTAAAGATAATTCATAAATTAAGGAGCGAGACGCAACTACTCCGCTATCAATCCACTGCGTCCCAGTCGACTCTATATATTCTACTTCTTGGTACTCCGCAGGCAGTCGATCAAATCTCTTGTAGATCGGCATTTACTCTTCCTCCGGAATGAAGTAAAAGGTGTTATCGTCATGACTTGCCATAGCGTCGTAATCGGCTTGGGTTAAGGTAATGAAATCATAATCATCTGCCCAAGACATAACATGGTTAGCATACCTTAGTTTAGTGATCATACCAGCAGCAGGCCATGAAGGAGGCCAGCGTTTTTGATTTATGTTGACTCTCGTTCCTAAATCAACATATTCACCATCCCATAGACCAAAAGATAATTGTCCTGCACCATCCGATTTGGTAGTGAAAACCTTGGTAGTTTTGTTTAGCCTGTATTGTTTAAATTTGAACACTCCTCCAGCGTTCACAACATTACCGCACATCATACCACAATATGAATCAAGGCTAGCAAATGCCATATCAAATAAAGGAAAGATGGTTGGCTTTTCAAACCCGGCAAATGTCCCATTAATTTGCGCACCTTGTTTGAACAATTCCACTTCCTCATCAGTCAAAGTCGTGCTTGCGGGAGGGTCGATAACGCGAAAGTATCTAGCATCACTTAACAATTTCGTATAATATTCATCGAGTGTCGTATTGTCAACTTTGCCACTCAACAATGCGTCCGCTTCTGTTTTGGTATAATATGCCGTTAAGTCCACTTTCGCCGTTTCCATCCGGTAAAGTGTAACAGTTTCTCCTACTGTACCAACCCAGCGATCCGGCACATCAAGTTCCGTAACTAAAATAATATCGCCAATTTTTAACTTATCGGCCGTAACTTCATTACCGTTAATATCCGTAAACAACGTCACTTCAATAGATCCGGCTTGCGAGTTAAACGCCTCGTTGCCGACCGTCTGCGCCGAAAGAGTAAAGGAACTTGTCTTGCCTTCCGCAATTTCTATTACATCCGCGAGCGACTTAAAAATACCGTCACTAGTAACGGGGTTGCCGCTATCTTCAGTGGGCGTGGCATCGAATGTAAGCTGGTCTTGCTTGGAAGCGATAACTACATCTTGCGCGGCGTTTTTATTATGAATAGCGTCGATTTCACCTTCAGCCGCAGTCATCGCAGTATCGAGTTCGGTGATGTCGGTGTCGACCGATTCCAGCGTACCATGCACACCATCAAGATCGCGGTCCATTTCTTCAATGGCGCCTTGTTGCTTAGTAACCGTGCGCTCCAACTTCGCGACACGCGCGATTAGTTCGGGCGACGCACCGCCACCACTGACACTTACCGAGTTAAGGGAAATACGGTTATGCGCGGTGATTGAGTTGGGTAAATCAATATTGTCATTAATTTTTAGTGACATGGTTGAACCTCCACGTGCTCATTGGCGTAGATCGTAATGGGGCGACCGTCTTTATCAATATATTTGCCGCAGAAGGAGTAAGTGCCCGCTTTAAATTTGGCCGAAATTTCGGGCGTAAAGTCGAGCGTTACGGTATTGTTTTGGATATTGGAAAAGTCGAACGTATGGACAGGTTTGGGGTCACGTTCGGCGGTGAAGAAAGAAAAGACGATATGGTCTTCGGGGTCGTAGACGATGGGTTCGTCTTCGCGGATAAGTTCTATTTGCCAAATTATTTGGAACGAGTCGCCAACGTACCATTTTAAATTGCCGGCCTCAATGCGGGGACTGGCTTTGGCGGCTTTAATAGTGGAGTTATTTGCCATGATTTTACCTCACAGTACTTATTTTAGTATAGAAGGGAACGAGATTTGATTGCAAGGATGGAGAGGTAAAAGAAAAAAGGGTTCGTAAGAACCCTTTGACTGTATGGCCTTTAGGCAGTTATATTAGGTCTAGCTCGTTTATCCTAGCCCTTGCCGCCTTACGTTGCGCAATAGTATCGGCATACTTTTCGCGCAGTGCCGTTTGCTCTTCCACTGTATCCGCTTCGGAGATTTTCGTTATTACCCAATCCGTTGAGGCCAGATATGCTTTGAGGACTGCTATTTCCTCTTGCTTACGCTGTTCTATTGCCTCTGGATCTGTTTCTGGGTCGTAGTCGATTATGCGCAGGTTCTCAAGGTCAAACTGCTTGGTCTTGCCGATTTCGTCCAACTCTTCCTGCGTGAGTTTGATAACTTGCCCTTTGACTAGAGGAAAGGACTGCGCATTAAAACGCGAGGTGGGCGTAACGCTTATGAGGTTTTTAGTAAGTTTTTCGTTCATGCTACATACCTTTATAAGACATTCGTTCCGTATATGATTACTGGCGTACAAACACCGTTGTTTTGCACATTATTATTCGTGTCCCAGGCGGCCGAGAATGTAATACGCGTATTGCTCGTTATAGTTACTTTTCTTGACTTTGTTCCTATAAACTTAGTGCCGTCGGTTTCTATAGAATAAAGCATTGCGTTACCTCCGACAGTATTTTTTATTTTGATAAAATTGTAACTAGTCCAATTCATGTAATTTTTTACGCCAATAACCAAATATTGATATGCGGCACTGTTACTAATAGTTATTGTCTGTGCTGCAAATGCTGATGAAGGATTAGTATTTTGCCAAAGTAATACTGGAGTATCATCGCTTTGAATTAAATAAAGATAATTATCATTTAATCCAGTATAACCGCCAACAGTGCCGCCTGCATCGAGAGTATTGTACTGCGCTTGCGTCAGTTTAATTATTTTTTGTAATGTTGGATTTGCCATGACGCCTCCTTATTCTTTATGTTTATTATTAAATAAACCCTGCCCCACTACCAACAGATGGAGTAATCAACATCTGGACCTCACTCCGGGTCTATACTTAGTTGTGTACCTTGTATTTAATTTTGTATGGTATTCTTCTTACGATCCTTCTGCAATCAGAACGGCGATTTGAGTTTCTTCCACCTATCGACGCAGTACTTCTAACCTGTACTTCATATTGATACTCATACTCTTCTGAAATAAAATGATCAACTATATCACCTTTTGTCCAACCAGTCGCCTTTGTTAACGGATTGACTGTATGGCTATAATGAGACTTGGAAAACGCCAACCGTGGATAGAAGTATACCTCAATTATAGAACCATAATTTAAATTCGTTAATGCAATTTGAGGAAAGTTCTCCCCCATGTAAGGGTGTTTTGTAGTATACCCACCTCCAGTATTCCCTAGGGTCTCTACCCCTATACTAATACCGAAAGGTCTATTATAGCTTTTTCTAATCATTCTGGTAGATGGGTTGTACAATGTTACTGTAAATTGAACATCACCATCACCTAGTCCTTGGTCTTCTAGCGCCGTACCATCATAATCATCACTAATTTCAATTCGATCAAAATTTTTATTTTGGAGGGGCTGCTTAGTTGAAGCTATGACTCCTCCATTAGCAAGTTTAAATTTCATAATTCTTCTCTTTTTTAGGATAATACAGTTAAATCCACGATTTCAATTTTTGTGTTAATGTTGCCAGTACCGAGAAGGCTTTGGTCGTTGATTGTTTTGATATTCGCTCCTGAAACGAGCGTGTCTTGCTTTGTTTCAAGGTCGCTGGTCACCACGATTACACCGCTATGGTCTGGGTAACTTAGTGTTATATCAGCTGCTCCATCATTACCATCATGGATAGTTATGCCTGTGCAATAAAAATATGCATCAGGATCTGACATTCCAGTAAAACTGGCTGGACGAGCTGTAGGGGCCGCCTCATTTCTATAATCGTCATAAATTACTAAGTATCGACCGATGTTTATTCTAGCTTCTGTTTCTGCCTCGTATGTTGAACTTGTGTATCTCCAAATCGTGCTTTGGAAAGAAAAGCTATTAGTCGTGGTGCTAAACAACGGTTGAATAGTGGAACTTGATTGAAAGTTAAGCGCTCCTGTAGAAATGCCGCTGCCTAATTTTTCATCTCCATCAATTTGAACAGAACGCCAAGTATTGCTAATAGCCACTTCAGTAATATTAGTTACTTGGCCTAAACTATTAGTTGTAATTTGCGGAACCTTTGTTGCACTACCTTTAGCTGAATATGCTGTCTGCGTAGATAAGGCTGTTTGGAAGTGAGATGAGTCATAGCCATCTAACTTGTCTGAGTCTGTGGCTTTGGCATTAATACCTAAATATAACGAGTTGTGGTTATGATTACCAGCGGCAACAGTCGTCGAGCTGGTGCCAGTCGGTAAAGTGATTACAATATTAGATGCGCCGCCTTTACCAGTTAAAATATAGGATAAGCCGCTCCAAGAACCTGCGACATGGTAGTAATTCGTGTTGGGAGTACTAATGTTACCGGAACCGAGAATGCTTTGGCTGTTAACTGTTTTAATGTTAGTTCCGCTGACGAGCTTATCTTGCTTTACTTCATCTAGTTTATATTTGAACTCGTAAAGGTTCTCAAGCGATATAGTTCTATTCGGGGCGCTTTCGACGGAATAGATATGGATTATGTCATATGATTGCCCTGTAAGAGCGGAGACATCGCCCACTGTCAGTGTTTGACCAACCTCCAGCCCCGTCGCTGGAGACGAAACGCCTTGAGAGGCCGCAAACCCCTTAAAGACCCTTGTTCCTGAGTGCGTCCACACAACCGAGCCGCCTAGTTTCAACCCAGTCTCTGTTATCTCACAGGTTTGTGAAGTATTAGTTTGAGCTACATGTGAATTATTTATATAAACGTCACATACTACACCTGCCATTGTTTAATTCTCCTTAAGCGAATATTTCGTCTATCTCAGCGTTGGTTGCATAATCGTAAACCGTGATTTCTAAATTACCAGAACCTAAGATAGATTGACTGTTGATGGTTTTAATATTAGTACCTGAAACGAGTGTGTCTTGCTTTGTCGCGAGATCACTTGTAACAGCAATTGTGCCAGAATTAGCATTTTCAAAAGAAAGGGCGCAAGCATGTCCTTCTGTATCGTTATATACGATATGTGTTGGATACAAATGGGCGGCGTATTGGGCATGAGTGCTAAGATTATGCTCGTATGCACCTACCGCTTCAGAATCTATATACGCGCCTTTTGTATAAGTAACGCCTTCAACAGTCACAGTCTGCTCATAAGATAGATCGCCTGAGCCGGTGTTACTGCCGTTTAAAAGGACATAGTTACTTAATTTTCTCGTAGAACCATCGCTGATGTCGTCTAAAGTAGTAGGAACAGTAATATTGGCCGTCACTGCAGTGGCTTGGTTGGCCGAGAAAGTGGCGATTGTGGTACCGTTCTTTTGAATAGTAAGAGCAGCATTATTAACGGTTGGGATTGTTGGTTTATTTGTTAAATTATTATAATTTAAATAATAACTGCCATCTTGCCCGTCTAATTTATCAGAGTCTGCGGCTTTAGCGGTCTTACCTAAATACTTATTCGATAATTTATTAGCTTCGGCTGTGCCGCCCTCGTATATATCAGAAAGGGTTTGCAGCATACCAGTTGTATCTACAGTAAATATATTCGTAGTCGCACCACTAGCATTGTTATATTGCTGATATGCAATACCTGATTGATATACTCTAAATTGGTTATATACGTTATTGGTAATGTCTAAGCCAGACATTTGAACGCCATATTGGCTTCCATCTCCACCAAAGTTTTTGCTAATATTGACTTGTCCTAAATGCTTGCTTGACACGGATGGATTTGTTGCTCTGAATCCAAAAGCGCCCTTTGTACCAATGAACGTTAAGTCTGCATGATTAACATATACTGGCGCTGTTAATGGACTTCCAGAACCACCAGAACGTGGTAAATAATTACTTAATTTTCTTGTAGAACCGTCGCTGATGTCGTCTAAGGTAGTGGGAACGGTAATGTTGGCAGTAACATTCTCGCTTTGGTTAGCGGAGAATGTCGCAACCTGTGTTCCGTTCTTTTGTATCGTTAAAATACCATTATTAACGGTAGGGAAGTCGCCAGCAAGCGCAATTGTTGCGTCCGCGCTTAAAGTAGGCAAGGTTGCCGTATAACCATTATTTTGAAGACCAAGTGGCACAATTTCCTGTGTAACGCCATCACTATCTTCAATAGCATGGATTTTATGTAAAAATTCAGGCATAAAAACCTCCTACAAAAATTGGGCGGGCAAAAGCCCGCCCGTTAATGAAATTATTAGTTGTTTGGATATGTGCTTGTTTGAGTCGTACTGTCGACTTTGGTTGCAGTGGTAGTAACCGATGTAACCGCCGTTTTCTGGTCTTTGTTGGTAACAGTAATGTTGTGGGAAGGAACGGTACCAGTAACACTCGTAACAACATTGGTCGGCGTAGAAGTAACACCAGTAACAACAACTGCACCTGCACCATTGGTAGAAACGGCACCAGTTGCAACGGCAACTGTATCTGCAGCTGGTTCGGTAAGAACCTTCTGCTCAGTAACAACGGCGCTGACGCTGTGCGTAACGGCACCGGCAATTTGCGGAACGGTACGAGCAGTCAATGATACGCTATCAACGCTGTGCGTAACATTGGATGTAATGTAAGACGCGCTAATGGCGGAGTAAGAAATACTCTGCACCGCGGTAATGGATTGTGTAGCGGCTGTAGCGACAGAAGCGTGTGTAACCGCTGCACGACCAAACTTCAAGGTCTCATTTTCAACATAGGTGCGATAAACGACTTTGTTCAAGTCGGAAGCCGCCGCCGAAGCGTCATAGCTAATATCGCAAGCAGCAACCTGTCCAGCAACCGGAGTAAAGGTTATAGACGGAGAGCTGGTTATGCGCGAAGCCGATGTGTTTGTCGCTTCAATATAGGAAACATTATGTGAAGTAGCGGTAACATAGTGAGCCGTAACATCCGGGTTGAATGTTACATAAGTAGCGCTGTAATTGGTAACAGACGAAACGACCGAAACAGTAACATCTGCGCCAGCAGGTTTAATGTTGGCAGTTACGAGCTTAGTGCTGGTCGGACTTACTGACTGGACAACAGAAGCGGTTGGGGCAGTAACACTAACCGTCTGTTGTGGTGCTTGGAAAGTCGCACCGGCACCGAGAACATTGGCCGATGTGCCGCTTACAGTAACAGTTTTAACTAACTTCTGTAAGTCATCGAAGTCAATATCGGTGTCGCCAAGTTTTTCCCAGTAGTAATTAACGGCGCCGTCTTCAAGAACGCGTACATATTCATCAAAGACGTCCTTGCCCATTCCGTTCTTAGAAGGAACAAGGTAAATAGCGTCTTGTGCATCATCGGCCTCTAAAGTACCAGTGATGAGTGTACCATCATCGTCCCACGTAACGCCTTTTGGGGTATTGCCGGCGTTGGTACTGCGGACGAAGTGCAACCCCATGGCTGCGCGAGCTTCTTCGTCTTTAATATAGAACGTTCCGCCATTATCAGGAAGCTCGACTTTACTAATATATAATTTTGTCTCTTCGTTGTTTTCAGGCATAACCTAACCTCTTCTTAAAATTAATTTGTGGTCATGAATATCTTCACCGTCTGCGACCACTTCAGCGGAAACTTTGTTATTCCATTTAAGTCGTTCAACTGCGCTAATGTGAATATCGGTATTGTTGATGTGCGCTTCCAAGTCTGGTGCTATTTCATGTCCGATAATAAACGCGCCGGTTGATGTATTAACATTAATGGTATTGTATCTTGCGCCAACACGTGCCGTACTATAAATAGTTACTGCGCCGTCTCGAACGCTGGGATAATATATTGTGGAATCATATACCAGTCCGTTTTGCGGGTTGGCAAGCAGGGCCGCCAACTCGGCAGGAGTAAGATATGATTCGGTGCCGGGCTCGGCGTCAACGATAATGCGCTGTACCGCTCCACCCTTAACATTAAGCTTTTTGTTTTTATATTCAAGCCCATCGCCTAACTCAATGTTGGCGATACGAGTTGGGCGATCGACTACGCTTTGATCGTCAATTCGTACATCTTTAACTCCTGCAACCAATACATGGGGATCAATAGCAACGTCAAGGTGAGGACCTTTACTTACTAATGATACCGCCAATTCTGGCATACGGAAGCTTAGTGTGGCTGTGATGACTGGCATTAACTCACTCCGATTCAAGGATTCGCTTAGAGTTTACATCACCAATCGCAATTTTGCCGATAATTGAAGAAATAACGAAGTTGTCCTTCATCAATCTCAACTGCCACGTATTATTGCCAGGATGTAAAATAAACGTATCTTCTTGACTCAATACTAGCGCATATTGGTTTTGTTCATCATCCCAATAAACGTCGCCGGAAGATAGCGTCTTTCTAACCGAATGGCCGTGTAGCTCTGGGTTAAATGTAACTTCAATCTCATCGGCGTAGTATTGATCGATCGGATTGCCGTCAACCGTAATATTGAGATATACGGCTTGTGCATCTCCTCTGTTCATTACTTCCTCCCGGAGCTAAACAAATGCTCCATACATTAGTTTAGTATCTCATCGGCTTGGTTTTTGAAGCAAAACGGGACGAATATAGGCGCGGCAAGATTGACAGTAGGTGGGCAAGCTTTATAAACTAAATTGTATGATGCGTTCTGGAATATATTGTATAACTAATTTAAAAAATGGTAAGCGCTATGTCGGCCAGTCCGTCCATGTTAGCGAGCGCATTAAGCAGCATATGCGCAAGCTCAAGCAGGGCACGCATGGCAACAAAGCTATGCAGCGCGATTTCAAAACCGACTGGAAGTACTTTAAGTGGGAAATGCTGGAGATCTGCCCCGTTGAACGGCTGGGTGAGCGCGAAGCATATTGGAGCGACTATTACCACTGTTTCGATCCCAAGCGCGGCTACAACAAGCAGGAGATTCGCGTGAATCAACTGTACACCGACCCTAAAGCCCATAAGGGGTCCGATAAGTAGTCGGGACTTGCATTTAAACTCTGTTTCTTTTCATACTAAATCGAGTAAGGAGACGAGCCCTAATACTCGTCAGGAGTTTTAATGGATTCTACAGTTATTAGTTGGTTAGTGACTGCGATCGGGCTCGTTCTTAATACCGCTGTTATTGCGGCCGTTACCGTAATCGTTACCCGACACATCGAAAAACGCTATCAAAAACGTGATCAGGCCGAAACAGAGCGCCGCGAACGTGATGAGCAGCTCGCCAAATTACAAGAGGCCGAAAAAGTGCGGCAAATGGACGAGATGATGAACAAGCGCTGCGACATACAGGTGCAAACCATTCGTGAAGAAATGGGCAAAGTTCATTCACAATTAGGCGAAACCATGAGTATAGTGCGCAATGATTTGGACGAGCTAAAAGATAGCACGTTATGCAGTCTGCGCGATGATATTCTCAACAACTATTGGCGCTGCCACGATTGGCAGAAGTTCCGCACCGAATGGGATACTTCTAACATGGAAGCGCTATACGCACAGTATCACCGCTTGCACGGCAATTCCTTCGTTGATCATCTCATGGAAGATTTCTACAGAATACCACTAAAGTAAAGGAGTAAGGTATGGATTGGATTACTACAGCAAATGGACTTATCGCATTGTTAACCGGACTTTGCGGCTTAATCGGTACGGGCATTGGCGCGTTCTTCGCCATCCGCAACTGGATTAAGTTGATGAAGCAGAAGTCCGCCAAGGAAGTTTGGAATACCATTATGATCGCAGCCGACGCGGCCATGGAAGAGGTCGAACATCTCGAAGTCTATGGCGGCGATGCGAAAAAGATTGCGATGGAAATGGTCAAGAAAACCTGCGAAGCCGCGGGCCTTGACATTTCAGCCTTCATTGACCAGCTTAGCGCCTACATCGACGATTGTGTGGCCTTCCACAACCGCATGAATGAAGCGAACAAGTAACTAAAAGGAGCGCAACGCTCCTTTTTTATTACCACAAAATTTGGACCAGAAATAGCGCAGAACTGACTTTCAGTGTGTGCTGTGTTATATTGTAGTGGTTGTAAAATATGTTTAATTTTAATAATGAATCGCACGAATATATCTTAGTATTGGACACGGAATTTGATCAGCAGGAGCTTATCCAATTCGCCGGCATTTTGTTACGCCGCGTTAGTGACAACAATTACGCTATCTACCGTTCGCTTAACGTATATATTCAAAAGCCTGTTACCGCTATCTTCACACGATACACCCAACTTACCTCTTCCTTCCTAGCAGAGTATGGTGTTACGCTGGAGGACGCGAAGTGGCAGATAAGCGATTGCTTATTAAAAGATGTAAACGGCGACGTGCTTCTTGTAAGTCACGGGCTTCACAGCGACCTCAGCGTCCTGGAGCGCAATGGTATTACCTTGCGCCACGCCGCTGAGTTCTGTACCTTTGAAAAGGCTAAACATATTTTGGGGCGTCTCACGCGGCTTTCATTAGACGATCTCGCACGCGACGCCAGCATCTATCCAGCCATCGAGCATAACGCCTATCTCGACGCTTGGCTTACTGTAGGCGTATATAGTTATCTAAAGGACTTGGAAGGTAAAGATGGAATTTGTTGATGTTTCCCAATATAAAATAGTAAATATGAACCGCTTCTCCACCCTCAAAATTAAGTTGGACGGAGACGCATATTTAGACGCGCCGCTTAGTGAAGGGCGCTCCTACTTGCAGAAGTTGCTCGCCTGCTCATATAAAACGCCGTCAGTGGTCTATCGCGTCACCGTGAGTTTGGCAGACCCTAATATAGACGACTTCGAGATCATTTGCGAAAGCGTGATTTCCGCCATTTTCCAAAACAATATGATTGAGGAAAAGGTGCGCACCGATGAGGAAAAGAAGTTCGTCCTCAATAAGTTGCCGTCCAATCGCTGGGTGCTTAAGCCCATGTTCGCGGACCGTGTTCATTGCGATGTTACTACGCTGCTGCGCGCCGCGCAGGTCGGCTGGCGCAACCGCAATCTTAACGTATTTATTACTACGGCCGACGATCAGTTAAAGTACGAACTAATTGGAGCAGAAGTACCATGCGAGCGTTAATCATTTTGCCGCTTCACGAAAGTTCTGAGCATATCGCTATGAACCTCATGGTAGGGCTTACCAAGCGCGGTTTCGATACGCTCTCCATACCGAGCTATGCAGACTACCTCAAAACCGTGGGTCTTGCCAAAAACTTCGAGCAGTCGATTTTAATGGCGCTTACCACCGCCAAAGATTTCGCGCTCAATACGCCCAACAGCATTATAATTGGCAACTGCGATAAAGCGGTCGCCTTTGACGTCATCATTAACGTGAATATCCATCACGAGGAAGGAGAAGCAATTCAGGATTTACAGGTCGCAAAGTTACAAGAATTGTACGGCGATGACCCCGATCTTGGCCCTATTGTAAATCATCTTTACACTACGGACGCCGGTGAATATACTGCCGGCGGATCGGTTGAGCAAATCGTTGAATTAGTAACAAACTTATGCCAAGCGAAGTTAAATTAAATTTAGAAGAATACAATCCTGAGCAGCGCGATGTAATTGTTGCGGCCGACGCAAATCAACTGGTACGTGCCAGCGCGGGCAGCGGCAAAACGCATTGCCTAATTGGGGCCGTAGTAAAGTACCGCCAAGACCATCCGAAAGAGCGTATTGACGTTATTACTTTTACGCGCGCCGCCACTGCCGAGTTGCGTAACCGTTTGGCTGAGTGCGGCGTTACTGACGTAAACATTAGCACAATTCACGTTTGGGCCCGCAACTTCCTCGGCATTTACGCCGCCCTCTACAACTTTGAATTGCGGATTATTTACGAGAATGATATTAGAGATATTCTGCACCGCATTATCGCCAACTATCGCAAGAAAGTAGATATTGAGCCGGTATATAAATATATTTGCGGCGGCTTCCGTTCCAACGTGCCGGAGCGCATTAAGGCGACCTATGACGCCATTGAGCGCCGCTATATTGCCTACAAGCGCGAAAACGCGCTTTACGACTTCACGGACTATCCGCTTTACTTATATGATATTCTGATGCGCTACGACGAATTTATCTTCGACGTAGACGCGCTTTTCGTTGACGAGTTGCAGGACATTGACTATGAGCAGTCATTCGTATTCAGCCGCGTTCAGGCCCGCAAGAAATTCTATATCGGTGATGAGAAGCAGATGATCTACGCTTTCCGCGGCGCATCTCCTGACATCTTCGATAAAATTCAAGAAGGCTTTACCTCTTATGTGTTACGCAACAACTATCGTAGCAAGCAGGAGATTATTGATTTGGCGATGAACTTCTATACCCAAGGCACGCGATATTTAGCCACCGGGCAACGCTTCAACTGCAGTGACATTTCGTTCGGCGCGCCCTGCGATATTCGTTGCGCTCGCGGCTTAGGCGGCGACATTTGGGTGGCCGATCCATTCGGTAGCTGTTTGCACAATAGTAGTAAGTATGTCGATTTAATGCCGACGCTTACCTCCTTCATCAATAAGCGCCCCATGATTCTTTGCCGCACCAACCGCATGGTTGAGACTATTAAAAACCTCGGCTATTTGCAGGTGTCCACTATTCACCAGGCTAAGGGTTTGGAATACGATAACGTGGTGCTGGTCGATTGCGAAATTAATAGCATCGACGACCTTAACGTCATGTACGTTGGCGAAACTCGTGCGCGTGATGGCCTTTTTGTTGCCAGTCTGCCACAGATTACAAACTGCCTCCAGGCCAGCAATCTTTACCTATTGTAAATAAGGCGCCCTCGTTTGACAGCAGACGAGGGTTTTTCTATACTATGTTATAGGGCTTAGGCTCGGAGGACATACATGTCTGTTTTAGGCATTAGTTTGAAGGGAAATGAGGAGCAGCAGGAATTAGCGCGACTCATTCAAGAAAAACGCAAACATATTATATTTTGCGAAGGTCCGGCGGGTAGTGGTAAAAACTTTATTTCTATTGCGACGGCGCTGGAGATGGTGCTTGATAAGAAGTACAAGAAGATTATTTACACAAGAAACCCGGTTCAGCTTGGCGAGTCCATCGGCTTTTTGAAGGGCGACGCGGAGGAAAAGAATGAGCCATATATGGCGCCGCTGCGTTGCACGATTGAGTCGCTAGTTACTAAAAGCGCGGATCACTTGAACGCCGGGAATTTATTAGATAAATTCGAGATTATGCCGCTTGCTTTTATGCGCGGTATTAATATTGCTGATGATACTATTTGTATTGTGGACGAAGCGCAGAACTGTAGCGTTGCGACGCTAAATGCCATTATTACGCGTGGCTGCGAGTATAGTAAGATTATTATTATCGGCTCGACCCGTCAGATTGACGATCGACACTTGGCGCGCGCTCCGGTGTGCGATTTCCAGCGTGTTATTGATGCGCTTAAAGATCTGCCGTATGTTGGGTACGTGCAGTTGAAAAAGCCGATGCGTTCCCCATGGTGCGTTGAGGTTGACGAAATACTTAGTGCATTAGAATAAGGTGGTTTAACCCGCCTTTTCTTTTAAATTGGGCGAATAGTCATACGCATGCTATACTATATTATGGGAATTTATGATAATAATTTAAAGAAAACTAATCTCGGTTATCAATTTGACCGAAATGTATATATTGGTATCCAGACGAACGATAATCGTGTAGTTACTTTCAAAGACCTTGGTAATGCTATTGTTGCTAGCGGTGGCGGCGGTGAAGATATTCAATTACAATTAAGCAGTATTGAGGACCTAAGTTCATCTACTAATCCAGCAGCGGACCATCTTTCATTTCATCGTGACGGACAATCTGTTGAATATGATATTTTGCCGCAATATGTTCGTGCAGCAGATAGCTCTGATTTAACACAACAAGAATTGCAAAACGCTAAAGCCTGTCTATTAATACCGGTTGAGCAAGCAGGCACGGTAATTGGCTTTAAAATTTATTATGCCAGCGGTCTGCCAATGCAGACTTTACAATTAGTTCTCGGTAACATCACCTATACTTATAATGGGTCTGCTGCCGTAACTGTAGAATTTGATACTATTCCCACTGTAGCAGCATCTAGCGTTGGGATAGTAACTGAAATCCCTGACAGCGATTCCTCGACTGATATTCCCACTGCTGGTGCAGTACATAAATTCGCGGCTTCTGCTGGTTCATTAAATATGACAGAAGCAACTGCCGGCTACTTAGTAGGCGTACAGCAACAGCCCACCACTACTACGCAAACACTTGCGCCAGTTGGCAGCAATACGATCAAATGGGCCGACTCTGCTAGTAATGCCGGAGCAGCGTCTCAGTGGCTTAGTGCCAACATTACTGGTAAGTTGGATAAAACATTATCTATTGCCGCGGGTAGTACTATATATACATTTGATGGCTCTGTTAGTAGAGCTATTCAATTTGATACTATTCCAACGGTGGCTGCGTCAAGTGTCGCAATTGTAGATAATATTAGTACCACTTCTGGCGCCGCTAGCTCTACAAACATACCCACCGAAGGCGCAGTTTATAAATTTGCCGCTGCGGCCGGTTCAGTTAAAGCCACCGCTTCTGCTGCCGGTTATATTTTAGGCACACCCAATCAGGTTACAGCCACTACCGTGGGTCCTGATACGCCTGCATTATCACCGATTGGCGCAGATACAGCTAATAGCTTAAAGTGGGCTGATACCGCTGCGAGCGCAGGTTCTGCGTCGAAGTGGGTGAACGCCAATATTACCGGTAAATTAGATAAAACACTAACTATTGCCGCTGGTAGCGATGTTCATACCTTTGACGGCAGCGCCAATACTTCAATACAATTTGACGCTCTTCCGACCGTCGCCGCTTCTAGCGTTGCTATTACAGATACGGTGCCCGCGTCAGCCACATCTACAGATATTCCGACTGCCGGGGCTGTATATAACGCAATTCAAACTTTAGCTCCTGGCATTGGCGGAATAGCTACAGCAGGTTCGGGCAACGCTGTAACACAAATTACATACAATGCTACTGATAAAACTTTAACCGTAACTAGTGGAACAACGTTCTTAACCGATGTAACATATGGCAATGGCATTTCAGTTACTGGTACTGGTGCAACGCGCACCGTATCGTTAAATGCCGCCTTTAACACTGCTACTTTAACATTTGGCGGAACCACTTCTTATGCCGTTGTTGGTGGTACAACATATAATATTAAATTGCCTGCACTACCAAATTTTACAGTCATGGGGCAGCAATTAAATACTGGTACGCATACTGTTGCCGCGGGTGCGGGTTTAAAAGTAACTACTAGTGGCAACACCTCTACTGTATCGTTAGACGCGTCGTTTGAAGAAAATACAACCTTGGTCTGGGGAACGCCTGTATCTTATGCCAAAGTTGGCGCAACTACGCACTATATGTCTTTGCCATCTGTTAATACTATACCAACCGTTGCAGCGTCGTCTACTGAAATCACATCAACGGTTAATAGTTCTTCAACTGCAGCTCAAATTCCTACTGCTCAAGGTGTTTATAATGCTATTACTAGTAATATAGCCACTACATTTAGTTATGACGCTAGTACTGGTATATTGACAATTAAAACAAACTAAAGGAGTCATAGCTTGACTCCTTTTTTATATGTTTGATATACTGAAATAGGTTATAAACTATGGCAATAAAATTTGGAACTAATAATGTTAATGATGTTGTTTGGAACGATACAAACGATAATGATAAAGTCGTTACGGCCGTTAACCTAAACGATACTTTTATATATGCCCGAAGGGGGATATATAATACAGGCACTTTACCATTGGGAGTAGCGTCATTAGCGGCAACGCGCACAACTACACTGGAGCCTACTGCAACCACCAATATTACGATTCCCACGGGCGGAACGGTTTTTCATGGCGACACCCTGTCATTTTCAGCGACTCCATTAAATAATTTTTGGATGGCGGATTGCTCGTCTCCAACAGTTTCCATCAATTTTTTAGCAACCACTACCGCCAATGGTGTAAGTTTATCTGGTGTGACCGGATCTCCTAAAAGTCGTACTGTCAATGTTACCACTGATGCCCATATTAATGTAGCATCGGTTAACTATTATACTGGCACAGCCGCCGCATCTAGCCAATACCAAGCCAACGCTAGTGCAACAATACAGGTTTCAGCACCATATACAGTGAGTTGGACTGCTTCATATGATGCTAACTGGACCGGTACTCTTGCTGGGTCATCAGATCCGTCTTTAGCAACGTATTCAATTAACCTCGAATCACATCGAATTACACATGGTATCACTGTTAAGCCCGGTACACATACCAAATTTGCGGTACAATATTATAACGATAGCGGTTCTAAGATTAGCAATACCACGTATGCAACAACAACTTATAGTGCATGGCAAGGACACTATTTTACATATAGTACTAGCGCCGAAAACAGTTTTTGGTATTTAGCGAATGCAGTAACTAATGCTTGTTTTAATGTCGTTTCCGCACAAACCTTGACGTGTGATGACGCTACTATGGTTGTACGTAGTGTAAGTTTTAATAAAAGTGATGGTATTAGCGCCGCGACTTTATCATACACCTCTTCTACCAATGGGCAACCCGCAACAGTTACAGCCAATGCTAGTCCAGGAGATGTTTGGGCTGGCGGCGCGTTATCATGGACGGCAACATTACAGAATGAGTATTGGTCAGGCGACACATCTGGTGGTGAAACCGCGAGTACTAGTGCTGCGGCAATAACCGTAAGCGCGAGTCGTATCCCCCAAACTATTTGGGTAGCACACAAACTTGAACATATTGATACTATTTATATCACCTATCGAGATACCAATGATGCCGAGCATACAATTAGCACGGATGGCGCTACAACTATTGCGGATGTATGGTGCGGCAGCTATATTACCTATACTGCTAGTGCAGCTGCATATTGGACCGGTAGTTCTGGTACTTTAGCACCTTCTTTAAATGCTCGAACAGTAACTACCGCCGCTGCGACACCAACTCCTCGTAGCATTACAATCAAACACGATAGTAATGTTCAATCAAGCCAAATGATTTATACCCCTACCTCTAATACGAACACTACTGTAGCTGCAGCCGGCAGTACATCTGGTGTGACAAAAACTAATATTTGGTCTGGTGCGGACGTCACATGGTCTGCAGTGCGTAAAACCTATTATACTTTAAGAAATGGTAGCGGCACCATCAGCCCGGGCTATGATGCTCAAACCATTAATGTAACTTCTCAAAAATATTTCAAAAATTTTAGTGTTACATTAAATAGCAATATTAATCAAATCACCGTAAAATACGGTAGTACTACAACAACTTTTACTGAATCTGCGGCTGTTGCTGGTCTTGCATGGACAGGCGATCCGATTACATACACACCAGTAGCAGCGACCTATTATAAAACAGTTGGTACGACTACTATTCCCGCACAAGAAAATGATCGTTCTGTTTCTCCAACAGCGGAGCATAAAGTTCGCACACTCACTATTACAAAAAATAGTAATGTTTCTGCTATTACAGCATTTTATTATGATAATAGTGGATACCACTCAACCTCAACCCCAGGCTCAATCGACAATACTTGGAGCAGCAATGATATTACTTGGAACGCAAGCGCTGCAACAGGTTATAGTCTAAATCAGTCTAGTGGCACAATCGCAAAGGCTGATAACGAAGTCGCGGTTTCAATTGCTCCGACCGCAAGCCCCAAGACCTATATTTTGGCCGAAGCGTGGGGTCTAGGTACGGTTACTTTCCATACCACATCGGCCGCAGCATCAAGCGGTAGTAATCCAATTACTTCGGCGGCATATAACACAACCCTTTATATACGTCAGGTGTCGAGCAACTGTTATTTTAATGATACAGGTTCTACCGTATCAACCATGAGCTTGGTATTAAATTCCACTAATTTCTCATTATCAGGCACAACAGCCACTGTATTAAGTAGCAAATTAACCGACGCTCCATACTATCGTATCACAATTAATAGTACCACACGTGGTAATGTATATTATAATGATACATTAGTTTTGTCACCCAGCTTCGGTACTCAAACTGTTTATAAATATAAAAATAAAAATAATGGTAGTCAAACCAGCATTTATGCACAATATGTTGGCTCAATGTCTGGCAGCAGCTTATTGAGTTCGGCAAATGATAATTATGGTACAGCTTCAGATTCTTATACATCTTCCACAAGTGCATACACCTTTACTACTATATCTGGCAACAAAACAGTTAATTTGAATGGCGGCTTGCGAAGTCGTATTTGTGAATTGCAAGCCGGTCCAGACGGTCGTCAATTCACTGTCACATATCGTGATGTAACCGGCGCAACACAAACAATAACACATGGCGGTTTTGCTACCAATAACTTAATGTCAAATAATACCTATGATGCTATTACTGTCTGGCGTGGTGCGACGGTTACATGGGCTGCGGCATCTGCTACTAACTGGCCTGCCGCTTCAGGCTCTTTTGCACCTGGTACTAGCACCTATATTACTATTAATCGTACCAGTTCTTATGATTGGGTTACTGCAGAGACTCATGGTTCAATATACATACCAGCCTATGGCCCAACAGTCTCCACATCTATGGCAGCCTCTGGTACATACTGGATGGCACAAACTCCTGCTAAAATTACCCCAACAACTGCTTCCAGCAAAACTGGCACTGCAACGGTAACGGGAGGGTCTGTCACTTACACCATTACTTCGAGCAGCACCGCTTTGACCTTAGCGGTGCGCGGCAGCACTGGCGGTATTAGATGCCCTTATGATTTGTACCGTGTGCGAAATACGACGTGCTATCCACCTGCCGTTTATCGTAACAAAGCTAGCGCTACATTGGTACTATATAATCCAAATGATTGCCCAGTGGAGATATATGGTCGATTCTATATCGCAGCGCCTGGTGGCACTACATATATGCCTAGTGCCGCTATTATTACATCTGAGTTGGCGGCAGGTGCGTCAATTACTCTTGGCAGCCACTCATTGCAGGCTCCTACTACCTGGTCGTATAGCTTCCAGTGTCGACCGTGCAGTAATGTTGCCTGGGGCTCAAGTTGGAACTCAATGGGATATTAATGTAAATCAGTCTACAAAGCGTCAGTTTGCTGACGCTTTTTTATTTATGTTATATTAAAATGATAATGAGGAATTAATATGGCTATTATTTTTTCGACAGGTTTTTCATATGGTAGCGCACTAACGGTCAAACGTTTACAGGCCACACACATATATACCGAAGACGGTGCATGGGAGTTACCAAGTTCCATTCAATTAGACCCACTTCAATTAGATGTTACTTTTACTAATTATAGGCTTGCAATCACAACTTCTTTACACAAGGGGAAGTCAGTTAACATAACCAACACTGAGGATAGTTATTATGCTAATATTACTTATTCCGGTTCTCGTTTAGTGTTACAATCAAATGTACCGGCCCCATATCAATGTACAGTTGTGGCCGGCAATATGATTACCACAGATTCGCCACAATATGATGATGTAGCGATAGGTTTGAAAGATGAATGGTACCAATTTCCATATACATTAGACAGTAATTCTCAAAAATATATTATACCAATGGATAACCACCTGGCTCGCTTACAACCTCCGGCCCATCTATTATCTCACTATTGGATGCCTCTCTGTATTTATGCAGTAGTGACGGGTCCTGGGATGTCTAATATCACCGCTTTTTGGAGCTTTACGCGACATCAATATGTGGATGCCAGGGGCACGGCGCAATATAGTATAGATTGGGCAAATCTACAAATTAAACAAGAATGGACAACTACCGATTATGCAGTAAACTCAACCGTATATGGCAGTCACTGGATCGCTATTTGTCCACATGAATCTCTAGCGCCTAATAAATTATTATTAGTTGGCGGACATGGTTTAAAGGATAAAAACGTGTCTCAATTATACACAATTAATCATAATTATCATATATCTAACCACCTTATTTCAACTTATGCGCAAGCAATTTTCTCTGGTACTGGCGTTGCTAATGGGCTAAAATTAGATCAAGATCACTATTCCGTTGAGGGTTTTTCTGAAGGTCCGACCTTCGGCAGCGCAAAATGTTCAGCGCTTCCAACAACCGAGGGTTTTTCTATTTTATCCCCATATTGGACGACCCCAGCATTGGAATATGAAGTTTTATCAAGTAATTACACTTCCGTTTTAGCTGATGACACCCAAATCTATGTCCATGCTTCAGATCGCGCCCCATACGTACAATATAAAAACCTCTGCCCGATGTACTTACATAACTATTCCAGTGAAGGCAAATTGGTGTGGGACACAACCTCTTCATCAAATCCTACGGAAACAACCTCTCTTGGCTCTACTTATATCACTAAAGAATATATTGTCGGAGGCAATTCTGAATTGTTAATGGCGTATGCCTACAATAGCACAGAAAATATTCTAAGTTTTTGTAGTCATTTACCCGACGTTCAAAATGCTGTTCGCGCGGGGTTATCGAATACTCGTGTTTTGTATATTAACGATATACGTTATGCTATTGCCTTTAATACAGGAGATACTTGGAATACACAAACCAGCGCTCTTAGTAGCACACCATTTACTTTAAAAAAATATGGTTTAACTTTAGAGTCACAAAATGTTGGGCAGCGTTCATTTGTAAAAGTTAATGGCGTTATGTTACAAGACTCTTCAGATCAATCCGTGTACACCGATCAAACAATTATAGATGGCGAACATTATCATACTGCTTAATATATATTTGACATTCCCATTGTATTTCCGCCACAATTAAATAGGTCAATTGAATTTTACATTTAACTTTAAAATTAAGGTGAAGTTTATGAAATTAAGCACCCTCTTTCATCGGTGTGCATATGATGTACAATATCAAACAGTCGGCCATGACGTAAATTACGCATTTGTAGAAAGTGGTGACCTCCTCTACATCTATTTCCAAGGTAGTTCCTCTACTACCGATTGGATTCGCAACTTCTTATTCCCAGCCCGTCCGTACAAAGATATGGCTGTGCCATATCGAGTTCATCGTGGCTTTCTAGCCGCTTGGAAAGAAGTCGAAGATCTCATTATCGCCAAAATCTTAGAAACCGACGATAATGGATACCGTTGGAAACAAATCGTGGTTGTCGGCTACTCCCATGGTGGTGCGCTTGCTACTTTCTGCCACGAATGTGTTTGGTATTATCGCCCCGATCTGCGTGAATATGGCTTAGCCGGTTTTGGTTTTGAAGCCCCGCGCATTTTCTTCGGCTGGCATCTCAAGAAAGAGTTGCGTGAACGCTGGAAACATTTCCGCATTATTCGCAACAAGAACGATATTGTAACTCATGTGCCGCCCGTACTATTTATCTATCGCCATGTTGCTGAAATCTTACATATTGGCAAAGGCGTATCTACTAAAAACTATCATTGGCCGCATTGTGTCGGGGCGCATTACCCAGAAGCGGTTTATGAAAGCTTGCTCGCTTATGAAGAAAGGAATAAAGAATAATGGAAAAACATGTAACCCTTTACACCACGCACTGCCCCGCTTGTACTGCTATGACCATTCTCTTGAAACAGAACGGCTATACCTGGACCGAAAACACTGATACCGACCTCATGCGCTCTAAAGGCTTTAAAGCCGTACCCTGGATTGAATTTGAGGACGGCACGCTTATGAATCTCGGTCAAGCCAAGGCATTTTTCGCAGCCCGCAAAAACTAACAAACGCAAAATTAACTTGCTTATTTCAAAACATTTGTCTATAATAAAACTAGCACGATAGTGTTAGTTTTTTTATTAGGAGTTTTATGACAATAGACGAAAAACTTCGGTTTATGGAAGAGTATCGTGGCGCTCGCAATGCTGCTACCGGCTCTGAAGTAGACCCCAATGCGAACGTAACGGAAAAGAATATCGCAACCCTCGCCGTCGAACTTAATAAGGCCGACCATATTCTGCTTCAGCGCGCCGTTATGAAGAACTATTTAACCAAGTATTTTGGCGCTGAATTGGCGGCTCAGTATGAGGAAGACTTGAGCCACCACATTATCTACCGACATGACGAAACCACTGGTGCGGGTGGCTTCCCGTATTGCGTCGCTATGACTATGTATCCCTTCCTATTGGATGGGCTTACAAAGGTTGGCGGCGGCAGCACTGCACCCAAACATATAGAAGAGTTCTGCGGCGGCTTCATCAACCTCCTCTTCATCGTTGCCGCACAATTTGCTGGTGCAGTGGCGACACCAGAGTTCCTTACCTATTTCGATCACTTTATGCGCATTGATTACGGTCAGGACTATTACCTCCACCTTGATGACGTTATCGAACCGAGTCGCGGCATGACGTTGCGCGACAAGATCGAAAAGCATTTCGGCCAAATTATTTATAGCATTAATCAGCCCGCCGCCGCTCGTGGCAACCAGTCCATTTTCTGGAACATTGCCTACTTCGATCGCTACTACTTTGAATCCATTTTTAACGGCTTCTTCTTCCCCGATGGCGACGAACCGTGCTGGGAATCTACCAAAGTGCTGCAGAAGCTCTTTATGAAGTGGTTTAATAATGAGCGTCTTCGCACCATTCTTACCTTCCCTGTTGAAACCGCAAACATCCTTGTTGAGAACGGCCACTACAAAGATGAGGAAATGGCCAGCTTCTTCTCCGAAATGTGGTCAGAAGGCGCTTCCTTCTTCATGTATCAAAGTGATTCTGTCGACGCCCTCAGCTCTTGCTGCCGCCTTCGCAATGCAGTAGAACGGGAACCGTTCTCCTACACGCTTGGCGCCGGTGGTGTAGAAACAGGTTCAAAGGCCGTTATAACCATGAACTTGAACCGCCTCGTTCAGGACTGGGACCGCGAAGGTCGCAAAGGCCCGTTCTCCGAATACATTGCCGCGACCACTACTCGTATTCATAAATATCTAACCGCGTTCAATAACAAACTTTGGGACGATTATAACAATGGTATGTTGACCATCTTCAAAGCCGGCTTCATCGAACTCGACAAGCAGTACCTTACTGTTGGTATTAATGGCTTTGTCGAAGCCGCCGAGTTCCTTGGCATTAAAGTTAGCCCGTTCAGCGCCGAATATCGTCAACTCGCTGCCGACGTACTTGGCACAATTGGCCGACTCAACGAAGAACATAAAACCGAGCATACAAAGTTCAATACCGAGTTCGTCCCAGCCGAGAATCTCGCCGTCAAGTTCTACAACTGGGATAAGCGTGATGGCTACTCCGTGCCGAGCAGCCGCAACTGCTACAATTCCTACTTCTACGTTGTCGAAGATAATATTGACCCGGTCCTCCGCTTCTACTATCAAGGCACCGGTTTCGCGGATCAATGCAGCGGCGGCGTTGCCCTCCACAACAACCTTGAAGAGCACTTGGACGCCGCGACTTACCGCAAACTCATGGATGTCGCAGTAGAAGCTGGTTGTAACTACTTCACCTACAACGTCCGCAATACCATCTGCAACGATTGCGGCTATATTAGCAAACACACTCTTGATGAGTGCCCGCGCTGCCATAGCAAAAATCTCGACTATTGCACGAGAATCATAGGTTACCTAAAAAGAGTGTCCAACTTTAGCGCCGCACGCCAAGATGAGGCCGCACGACGTGCCTATACCAAGCCGGGTCTCCACGACGGATCGGAGCTTGACTAATGTTAACTTTCACCGATTACGAAGTTGATTTACGCTCCATCCCCGGTGAAATTTGTTTAACCTTCTATATCTGTGATTGCCCCTGCCATTGCCACGGCTGCTCAAGTCCGTGGCTTTGGGAGCGCGGCAAATATGAACTAACCTTTGAGAAATTAGCGAAGGCTATTAAACTCTACCCCTACGCCACTTGCATTTTGTTAATGGGTGGTGATAATGACCACTGGGAAGTTTCGCGGCTCGCCGACTGGATTCGTTGGCTTGGTCGCAAAGCCGCGTTCTATAGCGGCATGGACGCGTGGGATATGGACCTCCAGTTACACCTCAACTACTATAAAGTCGGCCACTGGGACGAAAGTCGCGGTCCGCTAAACTGCCGCACTACCAACCAAGCCCTCTTCCGCCACGACTCACCGACCCTCTTTACCAACATTACTTCGATGTTTTGGACGAAGGAGAATGAGTGGAAGCCACAACAGGAAGAGCAAATTAAAGCCGATCGAACTGAGTGGTTACAAGGGCTTGGAGCGGCCGACGCAAAAAGGAGCTAGCATGAAAATCTTACGAATCGACAAGAACGGGGCCGCGGAAGCCGTGCGCAAAAACGACGGCTATTGCCCCTGCAAATTAGAAAGATGCCCGGACACAAAGTGCATGTGCCGCCAATTCCGTGAGCGGGTGGCACGGCAAGAGCCGGGAGAATGTGAGTGCGGTTTATATGAAGTGGTTAAGTAAGCGCCGCGAGGCGAAAATGTTAATGGGCGGCTCTGTGCGACTTAAATACTTGTTGCATTTATTGCCGGACCGTATTATGGTTCAAGTCGATCATTTTCATGGCACTATGAACCGCGTCAAGGCCGCCAACAAATATGGAGAATATTTTGTTTGGTTTATTCAGCCGCGCGGCTATGACATCGAAGTTATATTGCATGAACAACCGAAAGGAGAAAAATAATGCATTTTGAATTAGTTAGACCCGAAGAAGAAACCCAATTGCCGATGCGCGCCACTGCGAATAGTGCCGGCTATGACTTCTTCTCACCCGCCGACTATACGATTGAGCCGCATGGCAAAATAAAAATACCGACCAATGTGACCGTGGCACTCGACAACGCCGATACAATGCGTTGGGTATTGCAGGCGTATCCGCGCTCTTCTATGGCAATTAAGCGCGGCATGGCCATTGTTAATACGGTCGGCATAATTGACGCTGACTATTGCGGCTTCGAGATTGCCATTTTTCTCGAAAACCGCTCAGAAGAGCCGCTGGTTATTAAGGCTGGCGACCGCTTCTGCCAAGGTATATTTGTGCCGTATCTAATTACGAGTGATGACGCCGCCTTTGGAGAAAGGGTTGGTGGCTTCGGCTCGACAGGCAAGTAAATTGCGTGGGCTGCAACAGTTCCTTGTAACTGTCGGCCCATTTTTTATTGACTTTAACGCTATTCACACGTATAATAATATTAAAGATAAGAAAGGAAAAACCTTATGGATGAAGAGGAGCGCGGTACTACATATCATGGCACTATGGCTACACGTATCGTGGCGAATGGTAATAAGTTAACTATAAATTACGTAGTTCAGTTCGGTGGTACATACTTTACATTAGACATAAATAAGGCAATAGAACTAGGGTTGTTAATCAAGGAGGATTAAACGATGAGTCAGTGGACACATGTAATTGGGGTTGTTCAGACCCACCCCGTAACGCAAGAAGAGGTCGAAAAAGCATTTGGTGTGCCGAAAACGTGGAATGATATGATGAATCATACCGAGCGATACTATCGTCATGTCCAAAGCCCTGTTAGAATTCCAACCGGGTCGGAAGGCACTATCGTTTGGCATTTACAGGACACTGTCGAGAAGGCGGATGAAGATGATTGTTGGACCATCCTCGGTGAAGGTTCGCTTATTTCCATTGAAGGCGACTTGCGCGACTTTGGCGAGTGCGACGAGGATGTGCAAGAAATTGCCGAATGGTTTATTAATGGCTGTAAAAAACTGGATAGCGTGCGTTGGGGCACTTTATCTATCGAAGTTGAGTTTGGCAATTCATATATCGTTGACGTCATGTGGAATCGGTGCATCATTCAAAAGGTTGATCGTAAACAGACGTTAACGGTTGCCGATTTAAAGGCGCACGAGGCACACGAGGAGGAATAGCCATGTATATTCAATACAAAATTTTTAAAACAGTAGATGAACTCAACGAGTGGCTTAAACAATTTCAACATGCTAAAGTTGGTGATAAACAAGTATTAATGGGAACTATAGATGGACAGCGGCTGCAGTTGCTGGATGTTACTTGGTTACCATGCGGCGACGTAGCCGGCGATGAGACACAAATTAACGGCAGTATTGGACACTATGCTGCCGTAAAATATGGAGTTTGGGGCCATGCGTACAATTAATGATTTCGCTCTAATGGAGCCAATGAAGTATTATGATAATCCTGAACCGAAAACCGTAACACTTCAACAAAAGCGTCAAGATATTATTGATAATAAAGGTAATGAATACATTGCCTCCGTTAAGCATGATGGCGACTGGGGTATGTTCATTCACTATTCCAAGGGTAACAACCTAATCCGCAGCCGCTCGATCAGCAAAATTACCGGTGTTTACGGCGACTATACCGCGAAGCTGCCGACCGCCATCGAAGTTATGGATAAGTGGCCAGATAATACGGTCATCTTGGCTGAAATCTGTGTAGATGGCGAAGGTGTTAATGCTAACACCATCGGCACTATTTTGCGCTGCTTACCGGAGAAGGCAGTAGAGCGCCAGAAAACCACCAAGGTTAAGTTCTGGGGCTTCGATTTGTTGATGTGGAATGGTGAGGACTTTACCGAAACGCCGTATCTCGTCCGCATTATGGAGCTGGAAGCGTTACTAAACGATAAGTTTGCTGATAATTATTATGGAGCCGACCATTTCTGCTGCACCACAGTGTATGCAGATGGATACGACTTTGCCGAAGAAGCCGATCGTATTATCGCGGCCGGTGGTGAAGGTTTGGTTATTCAGAAAAAAGATAACCATTACTGGCCCGGCACCCGTACCGCATGGAAAACCTTGAAATTGAAACAGAAGTTGCCGGAAATGGAACTTCTGGTCATTGCCGCGCTTGAGCCGACTGTCGCTTACGATGGTACGGAAATTGATACCTGGAAATATTGGTTGGCGTATCCCGACGATGGTGACTACCCAACCATGCATAATTTTAATGGCGCTGCCGAAGCGCTTGAATTTGAAAAAACCTTCAATGAAAGTTACGGTAAGGACCTCGGCTATACTGTCAAAGTTAAAGCCGTTACCAAACCCTATTTCTACGGTTGGAAAAGTGCAGTCCGTGTGTTGTATAATGGTATAGAAGTGGATGTTGCGAGCGGTTTAACCGATGACGACAAAGCTTGGCTGTCCACAAAAGAAGCATACAACTTGATTCAAAGCAAGGCACTTTATGCGGTTGTACGCGGAATGAGCACAAATGACAAGGGCGCAATTCGTCATCCTGTATTTGTTCGCTTCCGTTATCCGGAGGAAAAATAATGAATAAATATAGAGAAAAACTGATGACGCAGTTGAACAACATCGTAGAAACCAATGTTGGCGATTATCTATGGTTAATGCCAGACGAGGCCGCCGCATTATTGCATGCCTTACGAATTGAGGCGTTGCAAGAGGTAATTGAATGCGATGCAGATGCCTATGAACAGTTGCTCGCCGCGGCATCAGCCGAACCCACCCCTGCTTTGAAACAGTTGTTCAAGGAGTGAGATGGAGAAGTATCAAGTAGTTGAAGAGTGTAGTTGCTCATTGCAGCTTTTAGGCGAGTATAATTCGCGCGAAGATGCTGAAGAGGCCGCGGCTATATTAGAGTCTTCGGGTTTGCGGTGTAAAATCAGAAAGACTGAAAAAGAGGATTTAATAAATGATGCTAAGAACTAAAATTATGGCTACTTGCGCTGTTGTGGCGCTGGCAGTAACCGGCATTGTCTTTGGTTCACGACCAATGCATCGCGTTGTTGCTCAGGCAAATGTGCCTGTAAAAGACACTTTTGAACACAGTTTAGTGTTAAAAGACAGGTATGCATTCAACGCTAAGAAAAAAGGTTTTATCAAAAGTCAAACCACACAAGAATTAATCATGAAGTGGGTGGACAATGATTATACAAAATTTTATATAATGTCTGATGGACTGTATCTTCATAACTCTTCCGCTGATTTGTCTTTTTCTTCAAGTCCTACGTTTTGGACCGCTTTCCACCCATATCAATTATCTCCCATTGGTGACTCAAGTCGTGCTTTGATTTATCGCGGTGGAGATTCTGATATTATTAAAAACTATGCGGTTTCTAATATAGGTGGAGAATATAGCGTACCTTCATTAAATATAGATTATGAGGTTTGGACGACTAGAGATTGTGCCGCACAAGAGGGCATCTTTGCAGACAATTGTATAAAATTTTTAAGCCAGTCCTCACATGCACCAGCAAGCTCTTCTGAAGAATCGACCACTTCGAGCGCTGCAGAGTCAACCACTTCAAGCGTTTCAGAATCCGCCGCTCCAGTCAGTAAAACCGTAACTTTTAATCAACAAGAACTTAAGGCCAATCCAATAGTAACTAAACAGGGAATATCTATTGACAATACTAGTGATTATGGCACTAACACAGTTACTGAATTGCGTGTATATAAAAATGCGACATTAACAATCAGCGGTCCTATCATGACTTCAATTGTGTTTACATGTACTGCTAATGGTACAACAAAACAAGGCCCTGGCTGCTTCGGGTCTGGGGCGCCAGATGGCTATACCTTTGAGAGTGACGGAAAGACTGGAACGTGGACTGGTAATGCTGACACGGTGTCATTTACCGCTTCATCTAATCAGGTGCGCATTACCCAAATCGTAATTACACTTGCATAAAGGAGTTTAAATGAACGCATACCTAGCAGGATCTATATTCTACTATGGCGATGTGCTACGAAATACGGAATGGGCGGCCAAAATACGAGCCGCCTTTCCGCATATAAACTTGTACTCGCCCATTGAGAATACCGAAATTAATGGCGCCGAAGGAAAGAAAAAGTGCGCCGGCTCACGAGCAATAGTTGAAGGGGATAATGCTCGACTCGACAAAACAGATGTGTTAATCGTTTGCATTGATGGCGATATTCTGCCCAGCGGCAGCTGCGCCGAGATTGGCTATATGGCTGCTCGCTGTGAGTTCCTCAACTCTGGTCAGCATATCGTGGGCATTTGCACCGACAATCGTCAATGCTATTTAACTCATAGTCAAGAGAAAGATAATGCTGGCGCCGCCGAATTGGGCGAACAACAGTATAGTTATCAAAACCTCTATGTAACCGGGTTAATTAAAAAGTATGGCGCACTCTTTAGTAATATTGACGACGCCATCGAATACATAAGGAGTTTAAATGTCTAGTTTACGCTACAACATCTCCGACAAGCTTGGCATCGGAAATACTATCCTCTACTCCGTTCAGCACTGTCTCGCCATGTTTGTCGCTAATGCCCTTATCGCAATTATCGTATATAGCGGTTATGGCTATAATATGGTTCCGGCTGCGCTTATGTCCGCGGGTATCGGCACTATTATCTATTTACTTATAACGCAATTCAAGAGTCCAGTATTTCTTGGCTCCAGCGCCGCACTCATCCCCGTCATGTCAACCTGTTTGGCAATGGGTGGCATGGTTCACGGTAACTTTATCGCCGTTATCATCGGTCTCGGCACTGTTGGGCTTGTCTACGCAATTCTCGCAGTAGTAACTCACTTTGTAGGCACAAAATGGTTAATGAAACTGTTGCCGCCCGTCGTGGTCGGTCCGGTCATTGCCATTATCGGTCTTAACTTGGCCGCCTTCGCCACCAACTGGTCCATGTTCAACAACGGCGTCGATTGGAATGGTTGGGCCATTGGAGTCGCGCTCACTACCATGCTTGGTATCGCGCTTATCTCCCACTATGCAAAAGGTAAGTTGAGCACACTACCGTTCTTGGTCGGCATTATTGGCGGCTATCTACTTGCGCTCGCCGTTACCGGCATTGGTCACGCAGTCAACGATCCAACTATGCAGTTAGTTGACTTCACGCCATTTACTCACATGGAATGGTTGCCGAAATTCAGTTTACAACTCGCCTTTGATGGCGTTGAGGCTAACGGCTTTAATGTCGCGCAATTGCCTAGTATCATTTTGGTCGCCGTACCAGTCGCGCTAGTCGCGTTCTGCGAACACATCGGCGACCATCTTAACCTTTCTACTGTTGTTGAAAAGAATTTGCTTGAGGATCCTGGCTTAAGCCGCACTGCACTAGGTGACGGCGTTGCTACCGCGGTCGGTGGGCTTATCGGCGGCATGGGCAACACCACTTATGGTGAAAATGTAGCCGTCATTGGCGTTTCTAAAGTCGCCAGTATCTGGCCCGTCTTGGGCGCCGCGATCTTGGCGATCGCCCTTGGCTGGATGGCCCCGGTTATGACTTGGGTTCAATCCATTCCCTATTGCGTCTTCGGTGGCGCCGCGCTTATCTTGTACGGCTTCATCGCAATTTCCGGTCTCCGCAACTTGCAAAAAGTCGATCTCACTGAAAGCCGCAATGTAATTATCGCCGCGGTCACGCTTACCGCTGGCGTTGGCGGTCTCTTCATTCAGATTAAGGACTTCCAGTTTACCGGCATTGCGCTTGCAATGATTATTGGTATCTTGCTTAATATAATCTTGCGACCAAAGAAGGCCGAGTAAGCCAAATCTACTAAGCGCTCACTTGAGCGCTTTTTATTTTGATTTCAGCGATTTAATCGAATAGAATAAAATAACTAATGAAAGGGAAGATATGCCAACAAAAATTTGTGTATATGCCATCTGTAAAGATGAAAATAAATATGTTGACCAATGGTTTCAAAATGTAGCTCCGGCAGACTACATTACCGTTCTTGATACTGGCAGTCAACCAAAGTTCTACGCCTATTTACAGGCAATTGCTGAAAAAATTAATGCTCAGGCCGGTTATCAAAAGTGTATTATTAAGCAAAAGGTCATCACTCCTTGGCGCTTTGATGTCGCTCGTAACGAATCAATGCTTTTGATTCCTGACGACGCCGATCTATGCTTATGCACTGACTTCGACGAGTTGCTTGTCGCTGGTTGGGCAGACGTGCTTCGCAGCCGTTGGAATGGCGAGAGCCGTGTCATGTATCAATACGCTTGGACTCATACCGAGAATGGTATGCCGGCGAAGATTTTTACTTACGATAAATGTCACGCTAACGACCATAAGCACTTCTGGAAGTATCCGGTTCATGAGTGTATTTCTATCGGTACAATTGATGATGATTTAGCTGAAATTCACCGTGGCCTTTATATTAATGATATTGTGCCATTCCTGGAGCATTTCCCTGATCCTGAAAAAAGCCGCCAAGCTGATTACGGCGAGCTTCTAAAACTTCGTATGCGCGAATTCCCAAATGAAGTATTCAGTTATACTTATATCTTATCACAGAAGTTCTGGGAAGGTAAGTATCAAGAAGTTGTTGATTTCTCGCTCAATGAGGCTATTCCAGCCATTTGGTCACGCAAATACAAGGATCAGGCCAGTATGCCTGACGTCTTGCTCTATACTGGCGACGCCTATCGTGCTCTTGGTCAGTTCGACAAGGCGCAAGAATACCACCGCATGGCTATCGCCACGCTTCCCAACGCTCGCGACGGCTATCTCGGACTTGCTTGGGACCTTATTTATTCCGGCGATTGCCAAAGCGCAATTGAGCAGGTCATGACCGGTTTGCGTGTCGGCGTAAAAATGAGTCTCTGGTGCGAACGTGAGTTTAGCTGGACTTATATGCCGTATGTAATCCTATCAGTTGCTTACCACTTATTAGGCGCGCATCGCACGGGTGAAGACTACAAGCTATGCAGTAAAGCCTTCGGCGCCCCTGATAATATGATTGAAAATATTTTACGGGACTTTGTAATCCACGAAGGTCCCGCACCTGTTACCACACAAAAAGGAGAACAAAAATAATGGCAAAAGGTAAACCCGTTTCTAAAGTTTCTAAAGGCGCAAATGGTCGCAAAAATCACGGCCCAAAACGTCATCTTGACCATGACGTCTTTCCCAAGGCGACCCGTATGGCTATCGCTAAAACTGGCGTCCTTAACAAATATTCTTCATTTGACGACTTCTGCATTTCTATGCAGGCTCGCGGCGTTCGTGCCGACTATAAATTGCTCTGGGCTCGTTTCTGCACAATCCCTTGCACCGACCGCGCTGCGCAGCGTGAATTTTTCGCCAATGTCAAACAAATTGCTCAGGACGAAATGAAAAAATTAAAAAAGACAGGTGACGCCGTAAAGAAGGTGGCCAATGCGGTCAGATAGTTCAGTAGCAATCGCTGTTGCCGCAGGTCCCACTAGCTCGTTAAGCGGCGTCGGCGTTATCGTCGGCATCATTCTTTGTATTTTGCAGGGTGTTGGTACTATTGACATTGGCTGGTTCTGGGCTACGTTCCCGTTTTGGATTTGTCCGGCGATCGGACTTGGCATCGTTCTACTCTGTATGATTATTAGCGGCGTTGTATTATTAATTACCGCAATTGTGCAAAAAGGTCGCAAAAAGCGCCATTAAAACTATTATTTTTCAGACTTTTGAAGAAGTTGTGATAGAAATATCTTGACTTCAACGAAAGTCTTTTTTATACTTATAATATAAGGAGGATAATAATGTTAAAAAAGACTATATTCCCATCGACCGGGTGTCATTATGAAAATGGTTATATAGTAACAGATGCCGGCAACAATATTGCGCATATTTATCCATATTTTGCGATCGTAGCGCATGGTTATCTTAGCGATATTTGGGTTTGCGACAAGAGACGGGTTATCTGTGCAGCCGACACAGAAGAAGAGTGTGTACAATGGGCACAAGCTCATGGATATACAATTAAATCATAATATAGAAGAAAGGAGTACTTTATGATTGGTTTATGGGCAACATTAGCAGAATGCGCCGCAGTCCTCAATTGGGCAATATTAGGCGTGTTTTTAGTAAAAGTTATAGGAGCAAAAAATGACAAGTAAATTTGCCTTAATATACACATGTCATGTACATTAATATACATGGAGAGTGTATATGATTGGCATTTATGTAATCACTAATGATATTAATGGACTACAGTATGTAGGGCAGTCTGTTAATATTATCAAACGCATTAAACAACATTTTAGTTGTAAAGACAATATTGCTATTGATTTAGCTATTAAAAAATATGGAACCGAACATTTTCATTGGGAAATTATAGAAGAGTGTTCAGTTGATCAGTTAGATGAACGTGAAGGTTATTGGATAAGCGCATTAGATACTTATAATAATGGTTATAATTGTACTATTGGTGGTCGTGGCAGTCGACTTAGCAGCAATGTCATTTATACTGTTGACGAGATCAAACAATTACGAACTATTTACGCTAATCACGACTATAAATCCTTTAAAGAGGTTTTTGAAAAATATGGACACGGCAACGAACAAAGTTTCCGAGAAGTTTTTAAGGGCAATTTATGGAGCTGGGTCATGCCCGAAGTTTTTACTCAAGAAAATAATAATTATTATTATAAACAGTTAAATAATAATCGTCGCACTTCTAATCAATGGGGTGAAAATAATACTTCAGCTGAATTAAAATCTGAAGAAGTTTTTCAGATTAGATTAGACTATGTTCATTACAATCGAGAATATTTATTTAAAAAATATGCACACATTCATCAACGCACAATTGTCGCAATTATCTCCGGTCAAAACTGGCGACATTTGCCAATTTATCTAAAACGTAAAAAAACTTGGATTTTCCCAAAAGATTATAATGAAGAACAAATAGAATATTATCAGCAACGAATAAAGGAGAACATTAATGGCATATGATGAAAATTCAATTCGTCAACTAAGTTGGCGAGAAGGCATCCGGGGAAGCACCGGGATGTATATAGGGGCTTGTGATGTAAATGGGCTACATCATTTGCTTGAGGAAATTGTGTGTAACGCAATGGATGAAGCCTCCGCCGGATATGGAGACTGTATAGAAGTTACTATTGTACCAGAAAGTAATATGGCAATTGTGCGTGATCATGGTCGTGGTGTTCCATTCCGTAAAAATAAAGATGGGCAATATGCCATCTTGTCCGTTTATCAAGGACTGCACGCTGGTGGCAAATTTGAGGGCGACACAGCTTATAAATCCGCATTAGGGTTAAATGGTGTAGGCGGCACGGTCACCAATGCATTATCTAGCTGGATGCATGTTATTTCAGTTCGTGAAGATGGTGAGTGTGAAGTCGTATTTAAAAATGGTGAGGGGTTGCCGATTATTAAAGACGGGCCTCATAAACACACCGGTACGACAGTATCTTTTATTCCTGACGATACTATGTTTAAAGGTATTAAGTGGGATATTGATTTGATTAAAGAAAAACTCCAGTATCACGCTCTACTTAATAATGGTATCCGCTTCCGTCTACTGGTTGAAGAAAAAGGACATGAAGCAAAAGAGATTGCCAACTTCTACTACACTAACGGCATTAAAGACATGTTGTCGCTAAAGGCCGAGGGCGAAAAGGTTATAACCAAACCTATTTATAACAAAGTTGAAATAGCAAAAGGAACGCCAGATGAGTTCATCATCGAGTATGCGTTCCAATATATTGATAAGCCGGGCGAGCACTTCTACGCCTTCACGAATGGTGGCTACAACCCAGATGAAGGCACTCACGTTACGGGTTTCCGTAGCGGCTTTACTTCGCTTATTAATAAGAAGGCCAAAGAGCTCGAATTTATCAAAGAAGGTGAAAATTTTGATGGTTCGATTATCCGACGCGGCCTCCTCTGTATTCTAAGTGTAAAAATGGTTCAGCGGCCGCAGTTTGCAGAGCAAACGAAGCTCAAGCTGACCAGTCCTGAAGCACGCACCGCCTGTTCCCAGGCAATAGGTAAGTTAGTTCTTACCAAGACACAAGCAGACGAAATTATTAAGAAAGTCCAGGTCGAACAGAAGGCCGAAGATGCTGCGAAACGTGCTAAAGCGGCAGCCGCAAAGGTTGTCAGTGGCGGTAAAAACCTTAATACTTTGCGCGACATGCCAGAGAAGTTGAGTGACTGCCCCGACCGCCACGGCGAACTGTTTATTACAGAGGGTGAATGAGTTGCCCTTACCTTTCTATCCAGTAACCACTGGGGTAAGTTCGGATTCTGCAACCGGATTTGCTAACGAGGGTAACTTATTACTATACTAATATAGTAATAAGGAGTCTCGTGGGAAGTTATGCAATATATCTATAAAATTACAAATTTAATTACCAATAAACCATATATTGGTATTACAGTTAACATCCAACGACGTATGCAACAACATCGTGCTGGACACGACGCACCTCAATCTCCTATTGATTTAAGTATTCAAAAATATGGATGGGAGAATTTCACCGTTGATATAATTGATCAATGCGAAACTAGAGAAGAGGCGAAACAATTAGAGCAACATTATATTCAAATATATAATTCTTATTATGATGGATATAATGCTACTCTAGGCGGTGATGATGTTAGCAACTTACCTAGCGTCAAAGGGGAGAATAATCCACGTGCCTTGATTACTGAAGATGACGTTCGAGAAATTCGTCGACGCCGCATGAATGGAGAGCGTTTATCAGATGTATATAAAGATTATGAAGCCAAAATGCCTGGCGGAGTGCGAAATGGATTTAGTAAAGTATGGCTGCATGATTGTTGGTTTGATGTTTGTCCAGAATACGTAGGCAAATATCCAAAACCAGATCATTCAGTATATGCCACCAAACGTCGTAATCAATTAACTGATAATGATAAAAATCAATTAGTAATTATATTTAAATATTATGGTCCAATTAAATACAATAAGGTGTATCCATTATTTAAACAAGTAGTGGATTGGCAAACTTTTCAAGAAGTATGCCAGTCCATTGTGGATCCATTATATGGTAATGCTGGCTATCGTTGCAGGGCGAAAAATAAAGCCAAGATAGAAGCATTACATCAGCAGTATTTATCTGAATTGCATAACATACCTGTATCGACTATCCCCGTTGTTGGGGAGTAGAATTACTATTGGTACGTAATTCGAAATGTTAGGCATCTATAATATAGATGAAGAAATAGTCAGCGAGTAGCTAGCGCTCGGACTCAGCTAGTGGCAACGCGCGTATTATGCGCAACAAGCAGAATCAGGCGGTTCTTGGCTTGCGTGGTAAGATTTTGAACACTTGGAGCCGCGACCTCGCAGACGCCCTTGAAAGTCAAGAGGTTAAGAATATCTTGACCGCACTTGGCTGCGGCGTTGGTGATAACTTTAATATCAATAACTTGCGTTACGACAAGATCATTATTTTCAGTGATGCTGACCCCGATGGCGGCCACATTCAGCTGCTTATTGAGGCGCTATTCCTTCGCCACTTGCCGAAGCTAATTGAAGCCGGCAAAGTGTATAGGGTTGTGCCGCCTCTTTACCGTATTACCAACCAACGCGGCACGAACTACTACTACTCTGAAAAAGATGCTCGTAACAAGGTTGGCGAGCGCACTCACTTCAAAGGTTTGGGCGAAATGGCGCCGCAGGAGTTATATGACACCTGTCTCGATCCTGAACGTCGTCACCTCATTCAACTTAAACCTGACGATATTGAAGCCGACTTATTGGCGTTCGATACGTTAATGGGCAAGAGTGCCGAGAAACGCCGTTCCTTCATTTTAAGCCACAAGATTAAGGGCGAGATTGGAGATTCGTATGAAGATGACAGTGAAGAATAGTTATAATATTGATTGGCGTCAGTATATCAATGAAGATGCGATTCCAACTTTGGATTTCCTGGATCAGTTCGATAATATAAAAAACGACATTAATATTTATATTATTAATATTAATGGCGCGACCACAAATGATCCGTGCTTAACCTGTCCCAATCGAGATGGACCAAGAGATGCATTTGGTAATCCAATGGTCGGCGACTCGCCGTGTCAGTGGTGTAGACACTATAAATGGAGGATAACTTGGTAATGTACGTAGCATATCACGATCAAAACAATCAACTACATATAGTACATGATTGTGACGATAAGTATTTTGGTAGTTGGGGAACTCTTAACCAATGCGACCTTTATATTAAAGACAATCAAGTTATCGAAGAATATAGTGATTGGGCGCCAGAAGAGCCTGGTGATGATACTTGGGAGACAAACCGACAAGTATTAGGTATTGTAGATTTCACTGGTTCTAATTTCGAGGAACTAGTAGCACAACATAAACAATGGTTTAAAACATTCATGGAGCAAATTAATGGGTAAATCAGATTTTATTAAAAACGCAGAAGAAAACTTCCTTACTTATGCTGGTGCGGTCATTAAGAGCCGCGCCATCAGTGACGTCGAGGATAATTTGAAGCCCGTTACCCGCCGCATTTTGTGGGCTATGTATGAAGGTAAAATGTTGCCAAATAAGCCCACAGTTAAGTGCGCCAAAGTAACCGGTTCTGTTATTGCTAGCTACCATCCGCACGGCGATGCATCTGTTTATGATGCGCTTATTCACTTGGGCCAGCCGTGGAAAATGCGTTATCCACTTGTTTATGTTCAAGGTAACGTAGGTAACATTTTGGGCGACGGACCCGCTGCTTCGCGTTACACCGAGTGCCGCCTATCAAAAGTGGGCGAACTTATGTTGCGCGACTTGGAAAAGCGCCCCGTTGATTTCCGTCCGAACTATGATGACACCACAGAAGAACCAGTTTTGTTGCCGTCTATCTTTCCGAATACGCTCTGCAATGGCTCGTTGGGTATCGCGGTTGGTTTAAGCGCGAGCTTAGTGCCGCACAATATTAATGAAGTGGTAGCTGGTATTACGGCTTGTATTGACAACCCAGAAATTACTGTTGCCGAGTTGATGAAATATATTCCCGGCCCGGACTTTCCGGAGGGAGCGCTTATCGTAGATGGCGAAAAGCTCGGCGGCATTTATACAAGCGGTCGTGGTTCAGTCACTTGCCGCGCGCACTACCGTCTCGGCAAAACGAACGGGCGTGACGAGATTGTTTTCACTGACTTGCCATATCAAGTCGAAATAGAAAGCGGTGTTATTGTGCCGCTAAAGAAATTGGTCAATGAGGAAAACTGCGACCTCTTCTATGACTATCAAGATAATACGGACGACAAGCATGTCGAGTTCCATGTCGTTTTGAATAAGGGTGTTAACCCGGATATTGCACTTGCCTTGCTCTACTCCAAAACGAAATTGGAGCAGACAGTTAAAATTAACAACACTGTGTTGGTTCAAGGCGAGCCGCGGCAGCTCGGTCTAATCGAAATGATTAGAGAATATTTGAGACACCGCAACAATTGTCTCATTCGCGTAGCGCGCACCGATCTCGAAAAAGTCAAACACAAGTTGACCATCGTTATCGGCTTGCAGAAGTGCATGTCGAACATCGACCGAGTAATCGCTTTGATTCGTGGCGCGGACAATCGCGCTGCCGCCAAAGCTGGGTTGATGAAAGAATTTGAGTTGAATGAAGAACAAGCTGATGCAGTACTCGATATGAAGTTAAGCCGCCTCAGCCGACTCGATATTGCCGACCTCGAAACGCAACAGAAAGACTTGGAGAACGAAATCGTTAACCAAAATGATATTATCGCAAATCAGGAGCGTCGCAACAGCATCATTAAGGCACAGTTGGCCGAAATGGCGAAGCTTTGCGGCGATAAACGTCGTACCGAGATCCGCAGCGAAGCGGTTGAGGACGAACACGCCGCGCCGATTCGCGAGTTCTTTGTCTATTCCGATCGTTTGAGCGACATTTTGCCGCCTACCAGCGGTGCGCTTCAATGCGTATTAAGCAACAGTGCTAAAAAGCTGTTTACTTATGCCGCCGATGGCTCACTCGGTACCGAAGCCAAGATTGGCGTAGGCCGCAATGACCGTGAGTTCCTTATCACCGTTACCAAAGATGGTTACGTGAAAAAAACGGCGGCTGCGGATGTGAACTTTGATCGCGCAGGTAAGCTTTTAAAGGTTCGTGAGGGTGATGAGCTGCTCATGGCCGATACTGCGGATAGCTCCGACTTTGTACTATTGCTCGGCAAGAGTGGTAAGTTGCTGAAGCTGGCGGTTGACGAGCTTAACACGGCGTCGAAAATGACGCAAGGCTTGGCTACGGCGCTTGACGGAATTGTTGCAGCCGTCGTGGCGAGCGCGAACGACTCAATCTTATTCGTCGATAAAGACGGCAAAGGCAAATTAGTGGCTACGGGCGACTTTACGGTTGGAAGCCGCACCTCAAAAGGCCAAACGATTAATGAAGGTAACAAGTTCATGCTCAATGTGACTGGGCGTGATACGGTATATTACCTTTCTAAAGGCAAGATTGCCTCCATCGACCTCGCTAAAAAGGTTAGTATGAAATCAAAAACCGCTGGAGGCGCCGCATTGACCGCCAAGGCTATCGAAAAAATCATCTAATCAAAATTAAAAAATAGCTAAACTATTTTGAAAAAACTCAACCATTCAGATAAATTAAACTATCAGAAATGAAAAAGGAAAGAAATAATCTAGCCGATTTCGGAACTCGAAGATTTCTGATGTTTATAAATAACATTTTGTCAATAAAGGAGAAATTTTAACATGGCAGAAAAGAAATCCATCATGGATACCCCTCTTACCGATAACGCGAAGAAAGCTCTTGCTTTCCTTCAGGAGAACGACCAGGAATGGGTCGGTGCTGACCTTGGCGAAGCCGCCGATGTCCGTGGCATCCACCCCGTTATGAACTCTCTTGTTCGTCGTGGCTACGTCGAGAAGGGTTCCCAGGTCCGTCCGTTCACCAACAAGAAAGGTGAAACCGCTGATAAGCCGTATGTTACCTATATGCTTACCGACGCGGGCCGCGCTGTTAAGATCGACTAATTCAAGCAATTTAATGGGGAGCTTCGGCTCCCCGCTAAACGGCTAGAAAAAACATTTTAAAGGAAGAAACATGGAAAATATTATTAACGAAATCAACATTACTGGTACTCTTGTCGATGCCAGCAAAGTTAAAACTGGTATCTTCAAAAAAGGTCAGTCTATCGGCAAACAGTATGTCAGCGGCGAAGTTCTTGTCAAATGCATCCTCGACGGCGCTGAAAACATCATCCCCATCTCTCTTTTCTCTAGCGAAGTAACCCAGAAGGGCGAGCAGTCCAAGCTTTTCGAAGCTTATTCCAAACTCCCTTCACAGGTCGGTCAGCGCTTCACCTTCACCGGCGCGGCTCTCGAAGAGCACCGCTATGTTGGTCAGAAGGGCGAAGTCGTCCGCACTCAGCGTATCCGTGGCCGCTTTGTTAACGAAGCGAAACCTGGTGAGCAAGATGCCGCGACCTTCCGTTTGAACGGCTATGTCGCTCGTGGCTTGGAAGAGAAAAAGAACAAGAGCGGTGAAACCTACTTATTTGAGATTATTCTCGGGCAATCCAATTATCGTGGTGACTCCGCTCAAATGTTCTATCTCAACCTCCCTCTCGACGCAGTTGAACATCAGCGTGCCTTGGCGAAAGCCTATGTGCCGGGCGTTACTGTAAGTGTTGATGGTGATATTCGTTACATCACCGAACAGCGTGAAATCGTTGCCGATTCGAGCGATGATTTGTTTGGCACTCCGTTGAAGAAAACGGTTGTCAACACCTATCGTTACTACTATATTAAGCATGCCACTCAGCCGCTTCCTGCTGGCGATCCAAATGCATATACCATGCCGGATATGCAGGCTTTCAAAGAGGCGCGTAGCGCTGAAGATGCCGAGCTTATCAGCTCTGCCAAGTCTTCTGGTGCCGTTGCCGACAACGAAGCTCCTCTCACCAGCAAAGCTGCTAGTTTGCTTTAATCGGTAAACCCAACAATACCTGTCAAGAAATATGACAGGTATTTTTTATTTGATTAAAGGCGTTATATTTCGTATAATAAACTAAGCAATCGAAAGGAAACATTTATGAATAATGAATCACATCAAACTATAAATATCGAACGCCCAGGACCGACATTAGAGGTATTAGGTCAAATGTTCGACGAACTTAATAAAATTGATTTGAAAGGTAAGACCGATGATAAGATGGGTCTTACTTATTTGAACTGGGCATGGGCCTGGACGATTTTAAAGCAGCGCTTCCCCGATGCGCAACAGAAGATTTATACACATACTGTACATTTAACTGAAACCGTTAAAACAACGATGGAGGGTATGGAGCGTACTGTCACGAGCGAACATGATGAAGAAGTTAACTACTTCACCGATGGTAAGACTTGTTATGTTAAAGTCGGTTTGATTTTGAATGGTCATGAAGAGATTGTTACTCTTCCGATTATGAATATGAAGAATCAGTCGATTCGCGCAGACGCTGTAACTTCAGTTGATATTAATAGGGCGCAACAGCGTGCTTTCGTAAAGGCGGCGGCTATGCATGGTCTTGGCTTGTATATTTATGCGGGCGAAAAGGAGCCGGAAGCTGAGCCGATTGTCATTGATTGGGATGCATTAACGAAAAAGTGCAATGCCATTAAATCGGTGCCGGCGGAAGAGATGAGCCGTTTTGACGCTCACATGGCGGCAGTTACTGGACTGATTCAGCAGTATGCCAGTGAATATAGTGACCAGATTGTTAAGTATGTACAGTCGCAGGTCAGCACCAAGATCAGCGCCATCACACTAGATAAGTTCGTAGAACTTTATCGTATTGAACAGTTCTTACTCGGCATTGAAGAAGCATGTCAACGATAAAAGAAGATAATTACGGATTACCAGAACTTAAAGCATTTATACGCGATGAACTCAAAATAAACTCTGACGATCCATTCCCAACCATGGTGGATCGTCAGATTGCTAAATATGTGTTAAACGAAGGCTTCTCCTATAAAGAGATTGGCCGCGGTATATATTATTATATCGAGATTAAAAAGGGTAATTATAACGACCTGTACGGTATTTGGTTTGTAGGCAAGTATCGCAAGGAGTCGGCTCGGTATTGGGCGGAGTTAGAACGCAGGCAAGAAGAGCGGCGTCAAGATGCGAAAAAGTTCGAGACCAAAGGCGACACGGTCGTTTTTAATGTACGCCAGATTTTGAAAGGCCGTAAAAAGCCTTATAGATTGGAGCCGCTTAAATTCGACGATATAGATGAAGGAGGTGAGGGCGACAATGGACATAAATAAAGAGTTGTCAGACACCTCTTCTGCATTATACGTTTTATCGACTTTGATGCGTAAACCGCAGATGTTAGAGGAAGATTATACGTTGTTGCCGGATGACTTCACTTCTCCGTTGCAGCGTATCACTTTCACGTCGATTTATAATATGGAGAAAAATGGCGCCGAACATTTAACTCCACAAGATATTGACTTATATATTAAAACGCAGCCGCAAGTTTATGATTACTACTTGCAGAATAAAGGATATGAGTGGTTACAGACTACATACAACTTGACTGAAAATGGCGACAGTAATCAGTTTAAGTATTATTACACTAGGTTAAAGAAATTTAGTATTCTTCGTGAATTGGTTCGAGCAGGTATTGATATTGCCGATTTTTACGACGTTTCAAAGGACTTGTTAAATCGCGACGAAGAAGATGAAAAGTTAGACCAGATTAGCGGCGACGAGATTATTAATCGTATCCGTGAAAAGTTGGTCGGCATCGAAGATAAGAACGTCGGTAAGCGCGCAAGTAGCTATCAAACGGTTGACGCCGGAGTAGATGAGTGGTGGAGTAACCGAGTAAATGCATCTACTATTGGTTTGCCAATGGATGGTGAATATCTTAATACCATTACGAAAGGCGCGCCATTGGGTAAGTTATTCTTATTTAGCGCAAGCACTGGTGTCGGTAAAACTCGACAAATTATTGATACTTTGTGTACGTTATCAATGCCGTATATTGTAAATCATAAGATTGTAAGCCGCGAAGGGTATGTCAAGACAATGTACTTTGGGCAGGAGCAACAATTAAATGAATTATATCCGTTAATCTTAGCGCATATCACCGGTATTAACGCTGAAAAGTTTATTAACGTTGACCCATTATCTCCTGAAGAACAGGCGGATGTTGAACTGGGCTTAAAGATTATGCGGCGTTATGGTAAGAACTTGGGCGTCGAAATTGTGCCAGACCCAACTATCGAGGCAACTGGCGTTGTATTAGCGCGGCACATTTTGCGCGACGGTATTCAATATATCGGTTATGACTATATCAATAGTAGCAGTGGTGTATTGAGCGAAGCGAATAAGGCCGGCGTTCGTGAAGATGTTATCTTGAGATTGTTGGCTACGAAGTTGAAAGAGGTTTGCACCACTTATAATGTATTTATTATTAGTGCAACGCAGGTCAACCGATCAGCAACAGAAAAAGCATATCGTGATGAAACTTGTATCGAAGGATCGAAGGCTGTAGCAAATAAAGTCGACTATGGTTGTGTTATTACGAGACTGTTGCCCGGCAGCGAGGAGATGGAAGCGATTAGCGAAATCTTAGCGCAAAATGTGTATCCAAAAACGCCGAACCAGGTAGTCGATATTTATAAGAACCGTAACGGCAGTGTTACGGCAGTAAAGTTGTTCCGTTACTTCGATCACGGCACTTGCCGAACGACCGACTTATTTGTAACCGACACAAACTATAAACCATACTTATATATAGATGACAAGCCATTGCCAAGGGCGGCGAAAGTTGAATACGAAAAGATTTATCCCGATTATGAAACATTAGTAAAGGAGGTGGAAGTCAATGAGTAGAACGCTACGCGATCTTCGTGAAGACATGAGCGAAGAAACAGTTAAAGGTATTCTCGAACAGTTTAACGTCGTACCGTTCGACGAGACTGAAGCCTTTATTATCTTCCCAACCTGCTGCCACAACTTAGAGGGCGGTAGTCCGAAACTTTACTATTACAAGAACACCCATCTCTTCCACTGTTACACCGAATGTTCCGAAACCTTCGACATCTTCCACTTATTGTTGAAGATGATGAAATTGCGTGGCAAGGACATTACCTTGCATGACGCGGTCGTTCTTTGTGATCTCGATACAGAGAACGAAATTGATTATAACCAAAGTGAGTTGGAAGACTATCGGTATATGTTACGACTGGAACGCGCGGTCTCCGCGGACCAGTTGCCGCCAGTGCCGACGTATGATAAGTCGGTGTTGGAGAAGTACACCTTCAACCGCGCAGGGTTAAGTCCATGGTATAATGAGGGCATTAGTTATGAGGCCATGCGTAAGTTTGGTATTTTGTACTCACCTACAGATAACGCAATAGTTATTCCCAACTATGACGTGGATGGTAACCTAATTGGCGTGCGCGGTCGCTTCCTCGACGAAGAAGTGGCGAATAAGTACGGCAAGTATCGACCGCTTTATGATGGTGATACCTGTTTGCGGCACCCGAGCGGCCGAGCGTTGTACGGCTTGTATCAGAATCGCCAGTCGATTATGAAAAAGCATATGGCGATTATCGTTGAAGGCGAAAAGAGTGTCCTTCACTATAACGATTATTATAAAGACAATATCTGTGTGGCTACGCTAGGTAAAAATATCACGCCATCGCAGATCTTACTGCTCCAGCAATGCGGCGTTCGTCGAGTTGTGCTGGCCTATGACGCCGACTACGAAACTGAAGATGAGTTGCGGCAGAAGCGTGAGGAGTATGTCAAATTAGCAAACATACTTACGAAGTACTTTCAAGTTAGCGTTTTACTTGATTGGGACCTTAAACTAGAGTATAAGAGTAGTCCATTAGAGGGCGGCAAAGAGTATTTTGAGAAGCTATTATCAGAAAGGTTAGTGCTATGAAAGAGATCAAAGTAAAAGACAACAGTATTAAAATTGGCAGCACGAATTACTTACGTGATTATTTAATGACATTAGGTATCACAGAAGATCACGTTGCCAGCTTCCTGACTGAAGAGCCGCCAATTAAAGACTTGGACAATCCATGGCAGCTCCGTAATATGGAAGCTGCGGTAGACAAAGTGCATGATGCCATTGCGGCGAAAAAGAAGTTCTATGTGCAAGTGGACTGCGACACCGACGGTTTCACCTCTGCCTCTATCTTTTGCCACTTTTTGCGCGAAACCGCCCCTGATATTGAGTTAGTCTGGGGCGTACATGCTGGAAAAGAGCATGGTATCGAAATGGATAAAGTTGGCGATGCGGGCATTGTCATTATTCCCGACGCCGGTTCTATGCAGCTAACCGAACAGGAAGAGTTAGCCAAACAAGGCAAGTGGGTTGTCATTTTAGACCACCACGAAGTTAGCGGCGAGTTTAATCATCCGGATGTAATTGTAGTTAACAACCAAGCTAGTCCGGATTTCAACAATAAAGCCATGTCTGGTGCCGGTATTGTATTAATGTTTGTTAAGGCATATGAAGAGAAATATGGCATCATCAGTGTGTTAGACTCTTATGTTCCACATATGTGGGAAAAATATTTGGACCTGGCTGCTGTCGGTATTATTGCTGACGTTATGGATACGCGTACTCTGGGCAACAACTATATTATTCGACGCGGTTTGGGCCGCATCCGCAACAAAATTTTGCAAGAGATTCTCAAAAGCCGCGCTTATTCTATTGCGAATATCGCGCACCCAACGAAAACTGACGTGGCGTTTTACGTAGCGCCGCTTATTAACGGTTTGATTCGCAGTGGCTCGCAAGAGGAAAAAGAACTCTTCTTCCGTGCCATGGTTGAAGATAACTGCACGGAGCTATTTACGTCAGATAACCGCGGCACGCCACGCACCGAAACCATTTATGAGTATGCAGTTCGTTTGGCGGCTAACGCTAAAGGTCGCCAAGACAGCGCCAAAAAACGTGGCAGTGCCTTACTTAAACAAAAAATAGTTAAGCATCACTTAGATGAACACCAAGTTATTGCAATTCCTGTCACCGCGGACGAGCAAAACTTAGTATTGCCGACTCTCACCGGCTTGACTGCCATGGAGTTGAGCAAAGAGTATCATAAACCGGTTATGGTTTTGCGTGAGTCGTGCAGCGATGAAGGCAAGGTTACTTATAGCGGCTCACTTCGCGCCGATCAATATTATGAAACGGTCGATGGACAGATTCGCCCCGTTCCATCTTTGATGGAAATGATTAACACATCGGGCGACGGCTGGGCCGAGGGTCACCCATTCGCCGCAGGTTGCGGTTTTACTACAGAGGGGCTCAAAGCCTTCGTTGAATATGCCGACAATGCCATGAAAAATGTTGACTTTACTACCGAATATATTGAAGTTGACTATTGGTTTAAAGACGCGGTCGCCGGCAACCTCTTATCAGATTTTGCAAGAGGTATGTATGTATATGGTAACGGTATCCCGCAGCCGCGCTTTGCGTTCTCATTCAGTATGAACGCAAGTGAATTTAGTTTCATCGGTAAAGAACATGATACAATTAAGTTCTCTCGTGGTGGCGTCGAGTTCGTTATGTTTAAGCAACCCGGCTTGGCGCGGCAACTCAAGAACTCGGTCAAAACTCGCATCACGTGCGTAGGTAAAGCGCAAGTTAATAGTTATAGCAACTCTGTGCAAATTGTTGTAGATAGCCTCGATATTGCCGCTCCAATCGAGGAAATTAGCGCATTGGATTTGATATAATGAATTTTGAAACTATGCGCGAAATCGCGGCAAAATATAATATAGAGATTGTGCAAACTGAGATGGATTTGTTATTAGCGATCGCACGGCTACCAACTTCTGATATTATTAAACTGTTTAATGATATTGCCATCGAGGATGTATTTAATCCGAAAATAGAAAGGCTTTTCTAATGCATCTTACTAAAGAACTTCTTACTAATCTTGTTAAAACGGTGGTCGACCATCAAAAGGAAACTCCTGATGTTTTATGGTGCGTCACCTCATTACGTACCGACATTTTCTGCATGTTCCGTGAACTTCATTTAAGTTACCCCAGTGAATGTCCAGAGACGTTGAATTACGATCGTACTCTAGCGATCGACATATTGTACGATTATGCTTCTGTGCTTTCTACATTCCCCGCGGAAATCAAATATACGGACGATAACGTCGAAACGCCACGCATCAATGCTTTGAATCGCACATTTGAAGTAGCACAAGGTTTACAAAGTGACGACAATGTGTGGAATAGCGCGCAAGAGTTGGTTCGATTAGTAGCCACCAACGCCGATAGCGAACATCAGCGTCTTGATTATGCGGTGTTAATGGGCATCATGCTTAAAATATTTGAGCTTTTAAATATTGATGTGGCAGCGATTTGTACCGATGCTATTGAACAGATGGAAGTGTAAACTTCCATCTTTTTTATTTGCTAAGAACGACTTTTTAGCTTAAAATATAGTAAAGATAAATTCTATGGTATAAACCTTCGCTATGCGAGAAAGGCCATCAGAAAGGAGTTATATGTCTACTTACGTTTCATTACATAACCACACGATGTACAGCAACCTGCGATTGATCGACAGTATTAATAAACCAAATGATTTAATTGATTATGCCTATGAAATTGGGCTTAAAGGCGTAGCCATTACCGACCATGAAAGTTTGTCTGGTCACGTTAAGGCGATGGCGTATTGGGCTGATAAATATAAAGATACTGATTTTAAACTTATTCTCGGCAACGAGATTTATATAGCTAGAAATGATTTGACGGCCGAAAACTATCAAAAGGGCGAGCCATTTTTTCACTTTATCTTATTAGCAAAAGATATGGAAGGCTATCACCAGATGCGGCAATTAAGCAGCCGTGCCTGGGAACGTGGTTTCGGCACGTTTATGACACGTGTTTGGACGACTCCGAACGATTTATATGAATTGGTAAAGGGCGGTCACTTGGTGGCAAGCTCGGCTTGTATCGGTGGTTATTTGGGCCGTAAGTTTAAAGATGGCGACTTCGCGTCGATCGAACGTTTCGCCGGAGCTATGCAAGAGTTGTTTGGTAAAGGCAATTGGTATATTGAATTGCAGCCGTCGTTCCAAGAGGACCAAATTGCATATAATAAATATTTGATTAAGACGTTTTGGGGTAAGATGCCATTTATCTTCACCACCGACTCGCACTATTTGAAGAAGGAAGATCGTCCGATTCATCGCGCGTTTTTGAACTCGAAGAATGGTGATCGTGAGGTCGACTCGTTTTATGCATCGGCGTATATGATGAGTTATGAAGAAGTCTGGGACTACTTCAAAGACTATGTAACTGCTGAGCAGATGGAAGAAATGGCGCAGAATACGTTGCGTATCTATGATATGATTAAGCCGTTCGATCTTCGTAAGCCGCAACAGATTCCGTATATTGTAAGAAATGAAATATTTGAGAACTGCAAAGTTTTTGAACCTTACCTTGCAGACCATGAACATTTGAGATACTTTGCAACCACCACCGACGAAATCGACTCATATTTTATGAAGTTGGTGACGAGGGGCTGGATTAAAGAGCAGATTCCCGAAGCACGTTTGCCGGAGTACATCGAGGAGTTGGAAACCGAGCTTCGCACCATTCACCTTATCTCTGAAAATAAGGGCGTTCATATGGCTGACTACTTCACCACAATGGCGAAGTTAATGGATATTATTTGGCATGAGGCTGACTCGTTAGTCGGTCCGAGTCGTGGTTCGGCAGGTGCGTTCCTTATCAACTATTTGTTGGGCATTACGCAAATGAACCCGTTGGAGCAGCCGGCGCACATGGCGGCTTGGCGTTTCTTGGACCCGGAGCGTCCCGACTATCCTGATATTGACTTCGACACGGAGTCTTTTAAGCGTGTCAAGGTTTTTAATAAGATTCGTGATTACTTTAGAAGTATCGGCGGCGACGTCTACGCGGTTTGCACATTTGGTACGTGCGGTACGAAAAATGCATTGAAGACGGCTGCTCGTGGTCTCGGCATTGATGAAGAAATCGTCTCATATTTGGGCTCAATGGTCCCGAATGAGCGTGGTTTCGACTGGACTCTGGACCAGTGTTATTATGGCGATGAGGAACACAATGCCATTACCGCTTTTAAAGAAGAGATAGACCAGTATCCTGATCTTTGGGCGGTTGCTCATAAAATTGAAGGTTTGGTGGTTAGCTTGGGTCAGCACGCGTCTGGTATTGTTTGCGTTAATGGCGATATTAATGACTACAACAGTATCATGCAGACGAGAAGCGGTACGTTAGTAACGGCACTCGAACTCCACGACTCTGAAGCGTGCGGCTTAATTAAGTATGATATGTTAACGGTTTCGGCGTTGGATCGTATTCGTCAGTGCTTCAACTATTTGTTAGAAAACCATGAGATCGACTGGCAAGGTGACTTGAAGTCGACTTATGATAAATATTTGAACCCGAAAGTTTTGGATTATACCAGCGAGAAGATGTGGGATATGGTCGATAATGGTGAGATTACGGCATTGTTCCAGTTCGATACCGCAGTAGGTAGTCAAGCCGTTAAGGCCATTCAGCCGCGCAACTTAATGGAGTTAGCGGTAGGAAACGCGGTTATGAGACTTATGTGTGAGGGTGAATTGCCTCTTGATACATATGTTAGATTTAAGCGCGATATTAGCCAGTGGTATTCAGAAATGGCGATGTATGGGTTGAACGAAGATGAAGTCAAGACGTTGGAGAAGTACTTGTTGCAGTACTATGGCGTCGCAGCGACCCAAGAAATCGTTATGGAGTTGTCGATGGACCCGAAAATTGCGGGCTTCACAATGGTAGAGGCGAATAAACTCCGTAAGACTATTGCTAAGAAGCAATTTGACCAGATCGAAAAGGTTCATCAGTTGTTCTTGGAAAAGGGTCGTGCGTTGGGTAATAGTGACCAGATCTTAAACTACGTTTGGGACGTCCAGGTTAAAAAGAGCTTGGGCTACTCTTTTTCAATCGTTCACACGACAGGTTACTCGATCTTGGCGGTTCAGGAAATGAACTTGGCATATAGATGGCCGATTATTTATTGGAACTGCGCCTGTTTGTCGGTCGATAGTTCCGCTATTGATGAAAGTGACTTCGACAACTTGTTGGACGAAGGCATCATCGACTTGGCAGAAACGGATGAAGCCGATAAGCGCGACCAGAGTAAGACGGACGTCAGCAAGATTATTTTGGCGGTTAACCGTTTCAAAGATATTTGTACGATTACCTCACCGGATATTAATAAGTCGAAGTTGGGCTTTATGCCGAACGTTGAACGTAACGAAATTATGTACGGCTTGAAGGGCATCACAATGATTACGTCACCGGTTATTCAAGAGATTATGGAACATCGTCCATATGCGAGTTTGGCAGACTTCGTGCAAAAGGTGAACAAGCGAATTGTAAACCGTGCGAAAGTCGTTAACTTGATTAAGGCGGGCTGTTTTAACGCAATTGAAGGCAAGAGCGTAAGAGAAATCTTACAAGCATATATTTTGTCGACCGCGGACCAAAAGGGCCGATTAACTATGCAGAATGCGAATATGTTAATTGACTTTGGTTTGTTGCCGCCGGAATTGGCAGAGGAGCAGAAGTGCTTCAAGGTGACGAAAGAGTTGCGCAAGTATAGAGATGATAGTGAATCATATTATATGATGGGCGATACAGTCGATCGTGATTACGTATTGAGTAAGGCTGAAATTGAAGCAATCCAATTGCCGAACGGTCGAGTGGTTGAAGCGATTGACAGCGCAAGATGGGATGCTTACGTTTATAATGGATGTAAAGTACGGACCACGGCGTATATTAAGGCGCATGAAGCCGAGTTACTGAAGAAGTTAAATAATCATCTCTTTATGGATGATTGGAATAAATACGGCGCGGGTGATGAGAAGAGTTGGGAGTTGGACGCGCTCAACTATTATAAGTCGAAGAGTCCATTGTGGGACATCTTGCCGCAGATCCCGGTCGAGACCGATTTGGTCGGCGACATTCAAGAAGGGGCGATTGATGGCTTCTTCAATATTAAAGGTAAACGCGTGCCGAAGATGCATTTGTACACGTTGGTTGGCACGGTGTTAAATAAGAACACAACAAAAGGATTAGTTACGGTACAGGCGCCAGACGGCATAATTGTGTTAAAGTTATATAAAGACTTGTTCGCGTTCTACGCGAATGAAACGAATGGTCCGAGCTTCTTTGAAAAAGGAACTCACCTGTTGATCACCGGCATTAGCCGCGGCTCAGTATTCATTCCGAAAGTGTACAAGAATATGAACCGCAAGAGTCTGGTAAAGATTAATATTGCGAAAAACGGCACAATTTCATTTGAGAACAAGGTCGAGGAGGAAGCCTGATGCAAGTATATATTTATGACGTCGACTTCCTCAACGACGGCAGCCCAAACTTTTTGGCGATGCGCATTAGTTCGTATCACAAGCAGCTAGGCGACTCGGTTACGCTGTTGCGGCCGAAGGACAAGTTGCCGAAGAAATTCGATAAAGTGTACGTATTCCAAAGCGACGCGACACTGCCGAAGCCGCCCACATCGTTATTAATGAATAAGGCGGCCTCGGTATACGGCGTCCGCTACTTTACCAACTGGACCCCGTCGGATGCCCAACTCGCTTGTCGCCCCGATTATCTACTCTATCCACGTGGCCGCAATAAGTTCGAACGCTCTGATGCCGTGCAACTCGGCAACGAACGCGGCGGCTTGCTGAAGTGGCGGCAGGACGATACCAACATCGAAACGAACAAGGATACTGTGGTCACGGATGAGCAGCTCTGGTTAATTCCGTCTGCCCAACTCGTAAATGCGTTTCAGAGCCTAAAGAAACGCAAAAATATATATTTTTTAAGGCCGATTTCGCTTGCTAGGCTTATCTCTGATCAAACGCTCAGAGAAGCATTTATGGACTTAAATTTTGCAAATGGGAAGATGTTACAGTGGACGAATGCACTACCGTTTGTAGAGGAGAAGGTAGATCAAGTGTTTGCGTTCTTTGATGAGTTTAAGGCGCGGCATAGCAAGACGGCAGTCGGCGCGGTAGAATTTTATCCGCAGACCGTAAGTAGGCCGGATGTGGAAAACTTGAAACTTTGTGTTAAAACGATTCTCGGCATGAAAGAGCGTTGCTGGAAAGTAACGATTAGTAAACTAGATTCACGGCTCGATTCGGTTTATGTACATTATTATGAGTTGTTGCATAACTGGAGTATGCAGCCACATGTATCATTCTTCGAGTTTATCGCGCAGACGCCCGCGAAGCGGCTTGGTATGACAGTAGAAGAGTTCTATTGTCATCCAGAATTGTGGGGCGATGAAATGTTCAGAGCAGGAATTGAGCTATATCATCATTTGGAAGAGTGGGGTTTTGAAGAGCCGCAGACTTTGGCACGATGGCGATATGGAGATAAATATTGGGATGTCAGTAATGTAAACTGGCAAGCATTATTAAGGAGCGAATTATGGTATTAGCATTTTATGATATAGAAACCACCGGCTTTAGCCGCGAACATAATGATATTATTGAAATTGCGGCAGTAGCGTGGGACAGTGGCACGGAGACGGAGTTGGGTACATTTTCCACCTATATTAAGCCGATGGGACCGATTCCAGCGCAGATTACGGACTTGACCGGCATTAGCGACAGGACAGTTGCCAACTCACCACGATACTGGGAAGTTGTGCCGCAATTTTTTATGTGGCTCAAAGAAATGGGTGTTGAAAAGATGTGCGGCTACAATAGTGATGTGTTTGACTGGCCGTTTATTAATGCGCAAATTGATCGCTATAGGCTGCGCGATCAGTTCCAGTTTGATGATGTGCCACAGCTCGACTTGATGAAAGTTGTGCGCGCTATGGAAAAGAAAGGGCAGCTACATTTAAAGGAGTTCTGCTTGAGTAAAGGATTGATGAAGTTAAGCGTTAAGCAAACAATCGTCGGCGAATACTTCGGCATTGAATATGTGGCGCATGATGCAATTAACGACTGCCGCGCGCTAAAAGACATATATTTAAGGCTGCGTAACATCGACTTTAATTTAATGTGAGTTTGCCCAAAGACACTTTCTCCGCTACAATAAAACGAAGGAAGTAAATTATGGACAAAAAAGATTTATATTTACGTTTCGCCGGTTTAAACACCGAGGAATTAGAGAAGCGTTTGGCAGAATATAACGAAGCCGTCGCGCAAATGATTTTAGTTGAAAACCTTGATATAGTTTTAGAGTCGAAAGAGGTTGTCGAAGAAATCTTAAAGGAGCGCGCAGGTGGCGCTAAGTAAAGAGCAGATTCTAGCAGAAGTGGAGGCTAAGGGCTTTGCCTTAGTGGACGCTTCGGCTTATAAGAATATGCAGTCCGATATTACGGTAAAATGTAGTAAAGGACATACGTTTATTACGAATATTGCCGCTGTGCGGCATCCGAGCTTTCAGTGTCCAGAGTGCGCTAAAGCGCATTTTGCGATGGAAAAGCCAAAAGCGGTGCCGACGAAACAGCCCGGCACATTTAGAATAATTGCCTTTGACCAAGCGACCTATAAGATGGGTATGAGTGTTTGGGACAATGGGCAACTAGCGTACTATGATTTGTTTCAGTTTAATGACGCGCTAACGGAAAGCAGGCTAGCAAAAATCGAACGGCTATTGAGTGAAGTAGTCGTGCCTATTTGGAAACCGGATGTAGTTGTGTTTGAAGATATACAGGAACAGGGCGGAGTTAAGGGCATGAAAACCTTTAAGATTTTAGCCATGTTACTGGGCGTTTGCGTGACCACGATGGAGCGGCTAGGCGTCAAACATGTCGAATATGCGCCAGTGGTTTGGCGTAAAGAGTTCGGTGCGGTAAGTGGCGGACGCGGTGCTGAAAAAGCGTGGGCCGTTAATAAGGTACACGAACTGACTGGGCAATGGGTTAATGAGGACACGAGCGAAGCCATTTTGATCGGCTATAGCGCGTGCCGAAAAATACAAAGACCAAGTTTATGGTAAAAGAAAACCTCCCTTACGGGAGGTTTTTATTTACTCGTCGACTGACTTAAAACCAATAACACCGCCATAAAAATGACTTAGAGAGTTTATTGATTGCCAGCCGCCATGGCCAATCTCCTGACCGCCAAGAATCATAGCATAATTACAATAGTAAGGTTCAGATTGCATGGTTTGACACATATTGGCAAATAAATCAGGGGTCGAACAATTGACGACATACCAATGTTCCTTATCGCTTTGGTATAAAACGGTACGTAACCATGCAGCAGGTCCCGTAGGAGAACCATAAGTTACATATTTATCATTTGCTCCGGTAAGATCGTTCGCTCTGACTTTTTCATTAATGTCATTACCGCCACTCGCGTCAGTTATTTCACTATTGAGACTATATTTAATTCGTACATATCCATTTTCTTTAGCAAAAGAATCATAATTATCGTCAGTAAATTCCAAAATTCTTCGAGAAGTACCTGGTTGTAATGGCGTTGTGATATGTCCAGTGACGATGTTACCATTTACTCTATATGGATTCTGAAACTGCGCATCTAAATATAATTCAACAAATAAATAAATTGGACTAGTAGATAAATTTTCTACGCTCACCCAATCTTGATTCTTGCCAAAATGACCATCAACATATAATAAATTAACTTGTCGTGGACCTGGAAGCAGTTTAGACCCACCAATAATAGTATTACTTGGTAATGATGCCGCTCCAGTTACTACTAACGATTTGGAAACAGTCGCTGAAGCGGCACTGATAGTTGTTGATATGACAGCTTCATTAGCAGTAAGTCTACTTGTTATAGCGGCATTAGATACGGTTAACTGATTAGATGATAAAGTGCCACTAATTCCCGAACCAGACGGCAAAGTTACCGAACCTGCGAACGCAGACCCTGCTGGTAAAGTTACAGAACCGCCAAAAGTGGTTCCGCTCGGTAAAGTCATACCATGCGGTAAAATTAAATTATCAGCCATTAATACCGCGTCACCTAAATCTAAAGCAGACTTTGTAGCGGAACCAACCGTTGTAGTGGTTGCTCTAACAGTTATGGTCGCACTGGTGTTTTGTACTTTAAAATTATCCCAAAAAATCATATTTATATCCTCTTTTTATTATCTACCAAAGCTTAACAATTGTGCAAATCGTTGCACCATCGTGTCGGTAGCCGTACGAGTGGTAACGGTGAATTGATAATCGCCATCGTTACGTAATGCGTGACTGATACCAGTAATATAAAGCGGTTCACGTAATGCGGCATTGAGGGTATCAGTTAATTGATCGGGATCTTGATAGTCAATACGAATCTGTTCACCTAATTTCAAGCGAGTAGGAATGTAGTCACTATCATGCATGTAAATATCCATGCCAGTTAATGTGTACTCAAAAGACGGACGTGATAGATTGTCTAATTGAGCTTTCGCGGCGACGTATAGGTCTTGTGAGTTGGTAGCGGTTGTATTGTTATAGGTGGATTCTCGAAAGATGCCTGGATAGGTTTGATATAAGGTCTGCCAACACTGATTGTGTTGTTGTAGATATGTATAATAACGCTCTCGATCGTACAACGCGGTCTGAGCTAATGAATAAATATTATATAACAATGGATTGGCTATAGTAGATGTTCCATTATACTGCTTTGTATGAAGTAGTGGTAAAGCTAAAATTTGTGCCGGAATGAGAGCGCTGGTAATATCTGGAGACGTTTGTTCAATCATGTAATTATGTTGTGTTTTATATAATTGCAAATGTTGTGGGTCTACAGCATGCGCATAACACCAATAATAACTATTATTAAGATCTTGTGTTGTTTGTTGACTAACTAATTCTGGTCGCAATTGAGTGTTATCTGTTACAGACTGTAAATTATTATATGTAACTTCGGCGATGTCACGATACTGATAAGTTTCATATATTCGTTTTTGTGGTTTTAAGGATGTGGGTAAGGCCATAATTTGTAGCGTACTTGTAGACCAAACTTTTTCATTATTGGCCATTCTCGTCCAGCGCAATTGACCATCCTGATATTGAAATGTAAATTTAACCCAATATTGAAAAATGCCAAGAGTTAGTGTTTGTTCAATATCATACCTTGACTCCGCCGCTGTAAGGTTAAAAGTATAAATATTGGTCCCGTAGAGTCGTCGACCATGTACCCACGGCGCTGATATCGTAGTGTTAAAGATGATATGTAAATCCGCTCGTTCTAAATTAGTGTATATAAGTTTTTCAGTTGTCCATTGTTCAGAGCAATCAGTTAAGCTTACTGTTTGTCTTTGTTGATTATAAGGCATAAATCGTACATTTAATGTTAAGTCTGACACAGTAAAATTTTCAGACCATATGTCAGGCACAAGAGGTGAGATAGCTTCTATTAAATCTGCTTGTTCAAAAGCTAATCGAGCATTGCGTATTAATTGTTCACTATTGTTCCACTCGGGTGGCCAATATACCCCTAATCCCATTGCTGCTGTATAACAAATATTCCATTTTTCAGTAATAGAAGCATGTATATTTGCGATGTATTGAATAACAGCGGTGCGATATAAATATTCGTCATCACGTAAATGTAAGGCGGCTCGTAAATAATTGACTTCGATTGTTGAGAATATGGGACTGTCATCCAAATTATTATGAGGACTTTCGTCTGCCGTGATAATTAAAGCACTATCATCAGTGCCTGGTAACATTCCAACATCTTCTAGTTGTAATGCGGCAACGCCTGTACACAATTCATTCGAATACTGATCATCGATCCATAGTTTATACAATTCCCAAGACCGTTGAGCTAATATTTGTGCATAATTGTCTCGCGCACCACACAATTGATTTAATTGGTCGACTACAATAGTAGGAACGTTTATTGGAGTTTTACTGGTAAATTGACTTGCATTATAAACACTGTGTAAAAAAAGTGAGCTATTTAATTGACCATCTGTTTTTCGTACCACTAAGTCATTAGTCCGTAACAAAACATTGTTATCCAAGTTTAATTGACCATAAATAGTAATTGGTCCATTTTTTATAGATAGGTGTGTATATGATGTAGCAGACGTACTCGATTTTTCATAAGAAAGCGCAATATTGATTGATGAATTTAATGCTACTGGCAAAGCCGCCTGTGAAGTGGCGGACGTAGTTGTAGAACCAATATGTAAATATTGTCCATGATAATCACTGTCTTCAATAGTGGTAGTTAATATTAATTGCGACGATGTTTGATTAAAATCTAATCTAGAAGTGCTTACAAGATTAGCATTAGATTTCCATTTTATATCAAATGGGAAGGTGCATACATAAATATTACAATCATTAATCCACGACTTTAGGGAATAAACAAAGAGTCCATTATCAAGCCAACACGAACCCCAAGTTCCTAAATCGAGCTTTTGTGTAGTGACTGTTTGAGGCGAACTCCAACCATCGCCTGCAGTCCATGAAACTGTAATTACATTATTATTTTTACGAACACGTATTGGAGAAGATGGTCCTTGAGCAGAAAAACTTAACACAACATCATCCCAATGGTTTAAACTTAACGTGCCTTGTCGATGCAGGGCGGCGCCCTGTTTGGTTGTCACTATTTGCCAAACACTTAAGCCATTATATTTAGATACAGAGCCTTGATAAACTACTGTGTCTCCAGACAGTGCTCCAAAGTTCCCATAGATACTGCCTGAATCAGTATTGATATGAATACTAAGGTCTGGGAGCTGAGCCTCGGTTGTAAAATTAAAAGATGGCTGTAAATATACTGTTTCTGTATATTCAGTAGCGACTTCAGGGCTAGATAAATATCCATAAAATTCATTTAATAATGAATCAGCGGTAATTTCATAGGATGCGTTATTAACAGTGCCATATAGCGCAAAACCTGAAGGCCAATATACCCATGGAGTGCCAGTCGGATCTACAGTAGCAAAACATGCCGCATTATTAGAATTAAGAAGCTCTTGTATAGTAGCCACATCACTATATAAATTTGCTTCTAACCCTTCAGCGTCAATAATTTTTTGTGTAAATTTTTGATAATCCTCACCAAATTGAGTTAAATAATTATTTTGTTCAACAAGCAATCGCCCATTAATACGTCGAAGTTGATTGTATAATGTATCTTGAATTTGTTGCACTTCAGAATCTAATAATAAATGATTGTCTTGAAAGAAGGAAATATCAATTAACTTATTTTCTAACCATGGTGCATAAGTAGCTTCTCTTAAAAATGTAATGTCTGAAACATATGATGTATACAAACTAGGGTAGTAAACACTATGGTCCCACCCTTTTGATTCAATCAACTGCACTATTTGTGTAGGTAATTGTGGTACTAAAGTGATTTCTTGATTATTAACATCTTTAGGCCCGGTAATATTTAAGACAGTAACTAAATTTTGGACAGACCCTTTAATAGAAAATTGTTGTAAATTATTGTTAGGATTAAAGTAATAACCATTAAATATAATATTTTGTTTAGGCACAAACCAGAAGCTACGATTTGTATAATCAACAACAATCATCAAACCATTATCTGAACCTAATTGTTTTAAAGCGTTATAAGCCGTACTATTTGAGCACTCAAAGGAAACCCATTGATTCAAAGTATATTCTGCTTTAGTGCCCGATTGGTTGGCTTCGGTTAATGCATTTTCCCAATAATACTGCCCTGTATTATCAGTAGTAAAAGTAGCTTGTTTTTGCGCAATGGTAAGAGCGACATTAATCCATTCACGATTGGCTTGATTAATAGGGACATATCCCCAACGTAAATTATTGTCTTTAATTATTTTATAAGCCCATGCATCAATTGGTTGCGCACCAAAATACGACGGATCTGTGGTATCGCCACTAATAGTATAGTCAATACCTAATTTGCTGGTTTCAAATTGAAAATAGTCCTGCGCTGAAAAAGTCAACTGTAAATTTTCAGCTAAGAATTGATAATTAATATCAGTAACTGCAAAGTCATAAACTTGGCCATTATATACACAACGAATAATTGATCCATATGTAATGGCAACGGCAGGCGTGTTCACTGCTTTCTGTGAGCCTTCATATAAATATTTAAGCATAGAAAAATCTAATGTAGAACCGTCTACATTGAGATTTAGATGTTCATCGAACGTGAGACCTGCCGTTTTGCCAGTCATTGTATCATAGTCGGTTAAAACAGTGGTGCCATGTTTATTAATTAAACTTAAATTAAACTGTGCCATTACCAAAACTCCACGATTGCTGTTATTGGAAAATTGAAATCAGGAAAATCAAGAGCAAATTCGTATTTACTTATTGATTTATTCCATTGACGGGTGATGGTGACGGGAACGTTAGCCAGTAATTCTGCACTAGAGATTGTATCGGGTCGCCAATATATACGACCACGTACAACGTCAGAAGAATAGGCTAAAGGAATAGGCTCTGAATTGTTGCCTCTAAAAATAATATCTGAAGCACTACAAGAATATCTCCAATGATTGTCTACATGTGTCATATGTTCATCAGACAACGCCACAGTTTTTTTGTCTTTAACCCCCCAAACACTATGACGTATAATACACGGTACGCCAGGAGTGCTGTTTAATTCTAAACTTTTCGTTTTATCATTATAAATATAATAGTAAGCCGAACGAGTTAATACTAAACAGTCATCCAATACATTTTCGGAAACATTGCGTACACGACCAACCCAGTCTCCAACATGAATATGGTAGTCTGAATCATTCTGGGTCGCACTATAATATTGATGTAAGCGTAGTGGTGTAGTATTAGGATTAACCTCTTTCCACGGTCTTAAAAATAAATGATATTTTTCAGAGCCATTAACTAATTGGTCAATATAAAAACAATTAGCGTTTAAAATAGGCGCCGCGGCAGCCCAATTCAATTTAAAATCATTTGAATTGGGTTGACTAATAATCTTATTTTGTACTAATTGTTGTGGAAGCATATTTATTATTGTATATATGAAGCCTTAGATCCGCTCGGCACGCCGGCAGGAACCGTAAATGAAGAACCGGCTTTATAATTAGTAAAAACAATTTCTTCACCTTCGCTTGTATAAAAACGGCAATCTTTAGCTGTTGAAGGAATAACCGTAGAACCTCCTACTAAATTCGTGCCATAATAACCATAAGCTGTGTGCGGAACATTGTCAATATTGGATAAAGGAATTACTTTTTGCGTCGGTGCCGTAGTGGAAGGTTTAAAAGTAATAGCATAGGTACTGGTATCATATCCAGTTGGAATCATATAATGTGGTTCAGCGCCAGGTAAATAAAGACTTTGATTATTAGGCAATTTTACAATAAAGTCTCCATTTTTTACACTATACTGATTCATCCAAGTAAACAGTGTGGTATCAGCACTATCATTAGTCTGAATATAAACACCGGCATAATTAGATAAAGTATTCCAGCAAGTAGACACAAATTGTTGTAAATTAACATTGGGGTCGGCAGAGCTGTCAGCAGTAAAAATTGTACTAATTTTAAGTAAATCTAAATAAGATAAAGAGATATTGAGCTCTTTAATTCTTTCAGTTAATACCTGAAAATTATGATTTAAAGTCTCAATAATTTTACTGTCGTCATCATAGGTCATGATGGCATGTATTGTACGATCATTGCTAATCATGTTTCCTCCTTAAATCATGTATTCATAAGTATCATATTCAACACCTACTTGTGGCAAGACGTCAGTTAACATACGACGATCAATAGTCACCTCAATCATTATAGTGCTGGGATGATCTGAATCGGCAGCCCCTGGCAAATAAACGTTAGCTACTGCGTCTTTATGCGTACAAGGAATATTGGAATCACCAGTCCGTAATTGTTCAACTAACTGGTTGGCGCATAAAACTGTACCATCTTCACTATTATAGTGTAAATCAAGCCAAATATCATCGTCTAAATTTAATGAGACCGCGCAAATACACATGGAGTTTTCATAAGCATCAATGTCTAATTCATTCTTGTTCACCCAGCCGTCGGTATCAACGGGCCCCAAACTCGCTCCATCACCATTATTAAACCAATCATTGTTCCAATATTGATACACAGAAACATTAGATGCGACATTGTAAAAATGAAGCTTAAAATAAGTTGGATATGCAGAAGGATTTTTGAGTGCAAAACGCCAATAACCCCGAGAATCAGTAGTAGGAGTCGGGTCTTGATTCAGAATAATCATTGGACGCCATGCTTTTGGAAGCTGAACATCAATAGGTACAATACCGGGTATTGTCATTTTTGCGTCTTTCCATTCATGGAATGGCATATAATTAGAGCCGGTGGTGCGAGAGTACTCGTGGAAATCATCAGCACTATCGTAAGCGTCATTTGTATATTTATAGGCACAATATGCTGAAATAGCTTCGGGGTGATATACCGTTTCGAACTGTACCGCAACGCGGCATAAATATAAGTCACAAGGGCGACCACGATACATAGTACGACCACTAACATATTTTTCCATTGTGCCAATGGAAGAAAGCTTGCAACTATATTTCCAATAAGGTTCATAGTCAAAGAAAAGATCGCTAATAATAGTACGATCCAACCATTTGAAAGCGGCGTTCAACTCTTGTAGGGTAAGTTGATAAAACACCAAATTCAAAGAAAACTTCTTTGAACTATTTTGCATACCAGTATAATAGGTGCGCGTTTGAAAGGCCGGCGAAACAAAATTGTTACTGAAGTCTGGGGCACCTACAAATTCGAGGTGCCCCGTATTTTCGATAAAACAGTTATGCGAGGAAGAGTGAACATTGTTCCACGTAAAGCCGACATAATCATCGACATATGGATTGGCGCCATTAACAGGCGTTGGCCCTTTAATGACGGGCTGCCCATTAGGTCCCGTTAGTTGAAGTCGTTGATAGTTCATATCTACCTCCTTTATTTAGCTTTATAGCTGGTACCGGTCCAGCGATTTACGGTGTCAAGTAATTGTGATACCAATTGACGCATTTGTTGTTCGGTTAATTGAATACGTTGTTCTTCGCCAGAAGTATTCATAATGGTAAATGTATTAGATGACGTATCAACTTGAGTTTCAGACACTGTAGGAGTGGTAGTCTCGGCAGCTACATTAGCGGCTACTGCGCTAAACAATTGATTGCCTTTTGTACCCCACTTACCTTTAAGCAAGTCGCCCATTTCTCGAATAGCTAAGTCTTGAGCTTCTTTAGTTTGACCACTTTGAGCGAGATAAGCAAGATACTGGAAATACGTATTTTGATCCATAGAATCAAGAAGTGCTTGATCGCTCTTTAACAATTCATCGAATTTGTCTTGAATCCGTTGAATTTCAGAATCAATATTTTCTAATACTGCTTGACGAGCTTCTTCTTTTTGACGTTGCGCTTCTTGTTTGTCTAACTCGCGTAACTGTCGTTGTAAGTCAGCCACTTTGCGGCGTGAATTTGCATCAGTGCCGGCGCCAACTCGGGCAATAGCATTAACTAAATCTTCACGATTTTGATTATACTCGGCAAGAGACTCGGCTTTGGCGAGGCCATCGAAATATTTTTGATAAGCTTCTTTACGTTTTTGTAATGATTTAGTTAGCGCTTCTTCTTCTGCTTGATACATTTCTTTAAGTTTAGAAATTTGTTCTTGTTGTTTATCAACAATATCTTTTAGAGACAAATCGAACATATGGTCAACAGATTCTATGCGATCTTCAATCATAGCTAAATACGCTTCGGCTTGTGCTTGCCAGGCCGCATCGCCGCTCTCACGAGCTTTAGCTAATTCTAGTAAAGCCGCTTGTCGCTGTTCTTCATATAACTTACGACTCTCTTCTTGAATTTTAGCCTGATACTCTTGAAGTTCTTTTGTAATGTCTTCTCCATTGAAGAACTTGCGGCGCGCTTCCGGATTGGAGAAGAACTCGATATTTTCATCAATAAATCGTTGTTGATCGCTTTCCGTCATGTTGCTCCAGTTTGCCTGTGTTTCGCGGAAACTTGCAACACGACTACGGTTACGAGTATTGGTGTCGGCCACATCTTGTAAGCTGCGGCCACCAGTAACCATATCTTTAATTGCTTGCAGTTCTTCTTTGGTTAAATCTTTGACGGTCTCAGCCAATAAGGCGGTATCAGTCGCACCTTCTTTTATCCATTCAGTTAAATTAGCGATAGTAGTTTGGAATCCTTCGGTGTCGGTACCAAATGCATTAATAACTTCAGATAAGTGTGAAATACTCCAATCGGTTTTGTCTGAAATATATTCTAAAACGTCTGCAATGCCTTCAAAACTCTGATTAATTTCTAAATATCGTGAATTAATCTTTTTAAATGCAGCGTTGATTTCAGCATCGCTTTGAGTGAGACGATCAATAAGAACGGCTGCATCAACACGTTGTTTAATAGTGGCGTCTTCTGATGACAAGATCTTAACTGCATCAGAGTTACCGCTCAACAATTCATTAAAATGTTGAGCAAATGCAGCCATATTATAATCGTATTTTTCCAAAATCTTTTTCAAGTCATCAGCATCAAATAGTTCAACAATACTGCTGAACATAGTACTGAGGGCCTGCGACATTTCTTTGGTACCATTATTAGTGGCTTCTGTGATAGTACGATAGTTGAGTTTTAAAGCATATTTAAATTGTTCAACACCTTCATCGGTTTCTAACAAAGCATTAATTTTATTCTTGGCATCATTTGCAATGCCTGCACGGATGCCTTCTTCAACTACGCCCGTAATTAAACCGGCAACACCACCAACAAGCGCACCTACCCAGTTGCCGACCATCCCGCCTGCAGCGGCGCCAGCACCAGTTTTACCAATAATATTACCAGCAATCTCCCATCCGGAACGGTTATAACTTGCTTTGGTTAATGTATCATTTAATTCTTCGGCCAACTTTTGGTTTTTCTCATCTAAAGCCTGTTGTTTAGCTTGAGCCAAATCATCAATTTGCTGGCTGCTCATACTTGCAACTTCTTCTTTAGACAACCCCAAAGCTTCAGCAAATTCTGTTTGTGCCTCATCTAATGCCTGCATATCTTCAGTAGTTTTAACTACTTGCGAAGACAGTTTTTTAATAGTGGCAGAGCTAGAGGCAATAGTAGATTTTAATTGTGTATTTTGGTACATCTCTGCTTGAACACGCTTACTACTTTCCAAAGCCTCCGCCCCTAGTTGCTTGCCATAATTTTGGATAATATCCATGATTTCTTGGCCCCAAGCAATTGCAGTACTAACAGCAGCGACGGCTCCGCTTACCTTTTGCATGAGACCACTCATTTTGGTGCCGAGCTTTTTCGAATTGCCGCCCTGTTTAGCGTCCTCTTCAGTTTGTTGACGTTCTAACTTTAATTGTTTATTAGCTTCTTCAGTGGCCTTGACGTCTGTGTCAAGTTGTTTATTAACCTCTTCGGTAGCTTTAATTTCGGCTTCAAGCTGCTTTTTCTCTTCATCAGACTTACTGGTTTCATTCATTTGTTGCAATTTAGCTTCAATTGTTTGTTTGTTGGCTTCAATCGTATTTTGTTTAGTTTGAATTGCTTCTTCATTTTTATTAATTAATTCTCCTTTGGCTAAATATGCGATTTTGTCTTCAATAGCCAAACGCTTATTAGCTAAAACATTTAATTGTTTTTCTGTTTCAGGAGTTTGTTGCTGTGTTTGTAGTTTTGCTATTCCAGCATTAATGGTCGCTTTATCAGCTTTGCGACTACGCCATTTAGCAAGAAAAGAGTTATTGCGATACCAACTTTTAATTGTGTCATGAGTGCTGCCCCAATCATTTTTTACAGATTGACGCCCTGCGCCGGTGATTAAAGTAGGCAATTTTATTAAAGTTTTTAATACGGAAGAAACCAAACTGGCGCTAACATCTGTTGCCGTAGATTGTGCAGCCACATTACTTAACCAGCCATTGGGGCGGCTTGCGCTAGAAATAGTCGCACCTTTTTGTTTTATAGCCAATTCGTTTTGAGCTTGTTGCAACGCCGTTTCTTGTTGGCGTAAAATTTGTTCATTCTCTTTACGTAAATTGCTAAGACTACGTATTAATTGATCAACGGTATTTTTAATACGATCCATTAATTCTTTAGAACGTGTCAATACACTTACAACACCTGCCAACAATGCCCAACGACCAGCGGGTTGTTTCAAGAAGTTGCCTACCCATTTTAAAACATTACGAATGGTTGTAACTAAATTAATTGCTTCTTGTGAACTTATTAATGATTTAATTAAAGATTGATATGTACTTTGCAAATTATTTACCGCAGCTTCCATACCTTCTAAATATGTAACTTGTTGTGCGGTTGTTGCTCCAATGGAAGTCATTGCAGTATTTTGATACTCTATAACTTTGTTATAGTTTTCCATGATAGCAACTAAACGAGATTGCTGACGAGTACCGGCTAAGGCTTTAGCAACTGCAGCTTGTTGGTTAGCAGTTAATGTATTCCATTTTTTGCCTAACTCATCTAAAACTTCTTCAGTAGAGCGTAATTCGCCAACACCATCTTTTAATTCAATGCCAACGGCGTGCAAACCAGCCTCAACTTGGTTGATGTCTACATCGTCTTCCAAAGTTTTGCCGTAGTCCGAAATTTCACGCATACGTGCAATAACGGTTTTTAATGCAGTACCGATTGACTCCGGAGCTTCTTGAGTAACGTCCAAACCCGTAGTTAACAATGCAAGAGTGTAGTCCATGCTCATACCAGCAAGAGCGGCCTGAGAAGCAACCTTAGACAAAGCAACGGCTAAGTCTTCATAGTTCGTAGCGGCGCTGGCAGCTAAAGCAGCAAACTTATCAGAAACGGCAAGAGCGTCTTCCGCTTCAAGTTTAAAACCATGAATAGCAGTTGTTAAGTATTGAACAGAATCAGATGCTGAAATACCCGCAACAGTAGCAGCCGCAGCGGCAGCTTTAGTAAGTGTCAAAGCATTTTCTAACGACTCACCTTGACGTAAATATTCGGTCGTAACACCAGCAATAGTAGTTTGAGCCAAACCAGTAGCCTGTGCAATCTTCTGATATGATTCAGCTAACTGCCATGTTTGCTCTCGGGTCATACCCGTAACCATGGCCTGCGTTGTAAGCTGTTTATCTAATTCAGTAATAGTATGAATAGCTTCGCGCCATAAACGACGAAGTTGACGAATAATCATTTGATAGCCAAAAAAGGTGGTAATAGCTTTGCTAACAGCGTTTGTTTGTTTTTGTTGCGCTACCGTTCCCTTGTCGGTTTCATGGGCTAATTCAGCTTGACGTTCAGCAGCCTCTTCTTGTGCATCGTTATGTTGTTTGCGGGCCTCATTAGCTTCTTTTGTTGCCCGAGCTTCTTCTGCTAAAGCGTCATTAATATTTTTTTGGTTATAAATTGTAGTCTGTTGCATCTGAGCAGTAGTAAAACTGCCTTCTTCAGAAGAAACAACCGGCGCGCCACTATTCTGTGCCTCTTCATGCACGCGTGCCTGTAATTCTTCAACGACTTTTGCTAGTCGTTGACTTTCGTCTTCATAAGCCTTTTCAGCCTCTGCCAACTTGGCAGCAACAGCGGGATCAATTACAATTTTATCATTTTTTAACTGAAATCCAATCGCCGTTAAAGCATCGGTGAGCGCTTTAATATAACTATCATCGCGTTCTGCCCCAGTCTTTTGTAAGGCAACACGCAATTCATCGCCAATGGCATATGCGGCATTAGGAACACTCCATTTGGCACCAAAATCAATAGCATGACCATTAATACGGGCTAAACCGTTTTGGCCCGGTTGACCAATAGCTTTTAGTTGAGTGGTGGACAATCCTTCTTTTGTATATACAACTTCGCCGCTCTTCGGACGACGACGAAAACGATCCTTATCATGGAACTCTTTTTCAAATTTACTTAATTGTTTTTGTGCATCATTAAGTTGCTGTACTAATTCGCTTACTTCATTTGATGCATCTCCAGCAGCCACGTTAATGTTGTTATACATTTTTAGCATATCAACATTAAGGCTCTGTGCAGCTTTACGAGCATCATTAACCAAGCCATTATTTAATAGCTCGAATGCTTGCGAAATGCGATTAGCCAACTTATCTAATGTTTTTAAATCTATATCTGCTAAGCTTTTTTCAACAGCTTCTTTAATCTGTCGAGTAATTTCTTGCGCATTTTTAAGCGAAGCTTCAACTGCAATTTTTACTGTATCTGCCATATTTTTCCTCACAAAAGAAAAAGCTACTCTATATTTCAGAGTAGCATAGAATTCGTTACAAGGTCAAAGTCGTAGTAGATAGGGCTGTAGGGCTTATGCCTTTTTAAAAGTTTTGATTAAATCCTCTAAGCCGCTATCAGATAAAGATGTTAGTCCTTCTGTAATAGTGGCGGCGGTTTGGGCATTCACTTGATCCATCAATTCTTGAAAATGCGCTAAGTCAAGGTTATTGATAAAAGTCTGAACATTTTCCAGCAAACCATCAAGAGTAAGTAACCGCTCAAGCGAAGCTTCATAGTAAAGAAGGCTTAATTTTTTATGTGTATAATGATAAAAAGAAGATTTCTTATATTCTTTCTCAAAACGTTTAAGTGCCATAGTACGGTCGCATACATTAGATAGCTGGCGAATTTCTAAAAGTTTATTGACAATATCAGTATTAGTAAGTTTATTCATAAATATCCTTTCACTAAATTAGTATATTAATAATATTTAAGTAATTCAATTTTAGTTCGCAATGTACGAGATTGCGACTGTTGTATAATATCACGATATGGATTCCAAGTTGGCTGTAAAAAAGTTTCCATAATATTGTCGGCAGAATCTCCGCCCGTAACGCCAGATTTACCATTAAAGCTTAAATAAGCAGGCATAGGGTTAACCTTTGGTCGGTGACGTAATACAGTATAAATGGCATCACTACTCTGTGTCAGCCATGCAGCCTTAGTCGCATATAATTCGCGCAACGCAGCTTGTCCAGTTCTACTATCGGAGAATAAACTATTTGTTAAATTATTATCCCATAATAGCGTGCCGCCTAAAATTGTATCTTGTATATTTTGAAATACTCGCCAAGATTCAAAAAACTGATTCTGATTAACAAAAAATACTGGAGCGGGAGTTTTCCCAATATTATTAAAATAGTCCTTGTTAAATGGTTGTACTGAGCCGGCGTCTTTAGCGTTACCCCATAAGAATGTATTAATTAAATATAAATTATAATATTTTAACATTTTTGAAAAAACTTTACCAACACGGTTGTGTCCAGACATTAAATTACCTCTGACAGCCCCTCGGGTACGATCAGAGGAGTTATATAAACTTAAAGCTACAATATTATTATACAAATATGCCAAAGCATCTACTTGTTGGTCGGCCATATTTTCTGTAAACTCTGATAATGTTTCATTAGTATGGATTGTTGGCTTTGCATCAAAACTATTGTTATTAGTAAATTTAATAGACAAACCATTAAGAAAACGCGAAGTAGAATCATGGATAACGACGGTCTTAGTATTTTTTCCTTTAATAATAGCGTCTGTTATAAAATTCTGATCAGCAATTGTCTCATCAGCGACAAAGTGTGCCGCGCCCTGTTTAGTATTATTTAACAGAAAAGTTACAATAGGCTCAAATGCTTTACCTAAACGTGAAGGAATATTAAGTTTCCGACTAAAACTAATAGATTTTGCACCAGTATCTATTTGTTGCCTTAATCTTGTTTCCATATCTTGCAATACATCAAGCAGTTTTGTAAAAGATGCGGGACTACCATATTGATTTATAAAGTCATAAAGTTGCTGAATTTGCGTAGAAACAGTTTTAGCATATCTATCATAAAATTGGCGAGCAAAATCATCATGTTGTTGTTTTAATGTTGGATTATTTGGATCTTGTTTCAATCGTCTACGTAGTGTGTCTAAAAATGCAGCATCTTTTTTCCAGTTCACATCGTGAAATCTATATGTAGCAAAACTGCGTAATTCTTCTAATGTTTTAAAAAATGCCGCATTTTTTCCATAAAATTCTTGAATTGCTGGCGTAGTGTTTACATCTTGATCACGTGTTCCTCCAAACATCTCGACTTTTATGTTTTCGCACCCTTCGCGCAATTGTCGGATACGTTGTTGGTTTTGCAGACATATGTCATTGACGCGAGCCGTAAAGAAGGCATCAAGCTTATAATCTCGTTCAATTTGAGCGGCCTCGTCAATAAAACCTTTAATACTAGAGTGTAAATAATGAAGTCCAGTAGTAGCTTCAGCAAGGCCGTAATCACCCTCCCAAGTATATGGTAGTGGACCTAAATCATACTGTCGTGTAGATGCGGCTTTTAAGCGCATGTGTGATCGCATGATTGTCTGGTTAAGTTTAAATCCACCACGCAAACGTGCGCGACGGTCTGTGTAACTCATTAAATTTTCAACCTCACTGTTTTTTCAGCGTCAATAATACCAAAATTAAGTGTTACAAAATTTTGCGCATTCGGTAAAAAGTTCAACGCCGTTTGTGGAATTAAAGACACTTTTTCCAATATAATAACCTGATCTGAGGTTTTGTTCGCAACATTGCCTTTAATATACAAAACTAATTTAAAATATGGATAATTTTTAGATTGAAATGCAACTAATCGGTCGTCTACGTAAGAATAACCAACATTATATTGAGCGGTTTCATCAAACTCATTTACAGTAAGCCAGACCGATTCCGCCGGTTGAGTAATAGTATATTCACTGGCATCAAGTAACTGACCGTTTTTGTATACGAAAATTTTGGTTGGCATAGAACGTAATTTGGTTTGTGCCATAGTTAGCGATGACCATTCAAAATTTTCGTATTGCGCGGCTTCATGTTTATTAAAGAAAAGACTTTGCACTTTCTTTGTATACGGCACATTGTTCAAAACAATTTGGTCTAAATATTGAATACTGTCCAAAACTTTTAAACCACGATTGGTCGGCGTCGCAACGCTGGTTTGTGCAGTAATAGTTTGCGAGTCGATTGAAGCGGTGATACCTTTTAAAAAAGTAAATGGTTCGCCGGCTACATATGATTTGCCGTCGATTTCCATATCGACCGCGCAAAGCATTAAAACATTTATATCAGAACCTAAAGTAGACAAGTAATTCGCCATAATTTTACCTCACTTTATTATGCGGCAATCCTGTTTTCCAAGGCAAAAGAAAACCCCTTCCGTAGAAGGGGCGTAGGACGGTTCCGCTTACTGGCCAAGAGCGCAGTCAACAGGAATAATGGAGAAGAAGACGCCGGTAGCGCCAACGCAGTCTGCCCATTGTTCAGTGCCGCTGCTACTGCCACTACCAAGAGTGATTCCTTCAACAGCAAGTAAGTCACCATTGAGGTCAAAGGTGGCAGCGTTGCCAGAATCAAAGGCAAAGGATGGAGTGGAATCTGGTAAGAACTTGTAAAGAACAACTTTAACAGGAATATGTTTACCAGTCTTCTGGTCAACGACAAAGGAAGAGCCGACCATGGTAACAGGAGCGCCAAATTTGTCGGTGATAGAAATGTTGCCATCGCTGTCAATTTCGGCGCCGCCAAGAGCGACAAGAGCGTCGGCCTGACCAAGAGCATCGGTCATTTCGCAACGAGCAGTTTTGCCGTACTTAATCAAGGGGTTATTGAATTTACCACCATTAATCGTGATGGAAGGACCATCAGTAGAAAGGGTGGCAACTTGCATATGGTCGATAGTAGCAATCTCAGTGCCACCAGCAGTCGCGCCTTCAAGACGAGCAAGGTAAGCTTTAGCAGTTTCGCCGCCTTCAACCGGAGCGAACTCTTCATAAACCTTGACGTCCATAACGGTAACAATACCAAATGCATTATTTGCACCAAAATAGGTATCTGTAAGAGCCATTTAATTTACCTCTATTTTATTTTAAGAAGAAGTTAGGGGCCTTCTTCAAATTGCCCGCAGTATATGCCATCATATTATGCTCATAACTCATAATCTGCGACGACATGCGTTGCAAATAATGTAGTTGAGCTAATGTCATGTCATACATCTGTTCAAATGTATATGGGAAATTGATACTAATCATGACGAACATATCCATTAAGCCATCATGATCTGAAGATGAATGCTCAGCTCGTAATTTAGCAGCTTTAGCCTGTGCGGCCTTGGCTCGTTCATAGAACTTACGTGCCTCTTCTTCATCAGGGCCAAAATGTTGTGGACGTTCGGCCTTTTTACCCATTCCCGTAGAAAGAACAAACAATACTTCATCAATCGCATCACCAGTTAATAGTGTTTGTCCACTATATAACCGACGTTCACGAATTTCAAAATGCGGCAGTAATGTCGGCATCTTTTCGTGAAGCAATCGAGAAAGAGCAGAAAATTCTTGTAAATTGGTTAATCGCGGATCAGTCATAAGAGCTTGTAAAATTTGCCCTTTATCAAGATCTGGCAATAGTTTCGTCCATAATGTCATACTTTCATCATCAAAAAGTTGAAGAAAGCGAATATAGAAGGATTCATCTAATTGCTCGCGCAGACTCGGTATATGAACAACAACTTGCTCACCTGCCGGGCCAAGCACTACGATGTCGTGCGTGTAAAAGAGATGACTAATACTTAATGTGTTAGACCAATCCATTAGAACTCCGTTTCCGTTGCGTCATCAGAAACGAGTACTTTAACGGCAACACCATAATAGTGTTTATTGATGAAGCGATCACCACCAGTGACAGTAAACTTGCCACTAGCAGATCCCTTAAATTCATCAACATCGTTAATAATTAAACGCGCAACTTCCCAATGTCGGAATTTATTATTATCTAACAGAAGGACTTTGTCCGTGCAAAGTACTGAAATGACGATGGTAGCAAGTATTGCACTGTCGCCTTCTTCAAAGTCAGTATCCACGGAAGTTAGATCCAAAGCAATGGCGGTATTTCGGTCCGTAGTAATAATGCCTTCTTCGATAACCGGATACAAAGAAATGTAATTCTTCGCCGTTTCAATCGTAGGCACCTCGGTTTGTGTAAGAGCGTCTGAAGTATCGTACACAAGGAGTTTACGGAGTTGTTCGTTCTGCAACAAGAGATTGCGAAGCTCGGTCACAGACCGCATAATTCGCGTTATATCTTTATGCATACTACATCACCACCTTATAAGTCTTGCTTTGAATCTCGCCATCTGTTTTATAAACAACGTTAATTTCAGCCACATCGTAAGGAACGGTGAAAGTGACTGAGGTCATAGAGATGGTCGGATTGAGTTCGTAATCGGACTCGAAGTAACCATCTTCGGTAGAGAGCGTAACAAGCTCTCCGGGGCGCCACTGATTTTCTTCAGGAATTGGGTCGTCAATGAAAGAGTCAACGGCAGTTTCAGTGTCTTTTTGCGCCACATATTGCTCAAGGTAGTAATAAACTAAACCAGGGGCAGAATAGTTGTCCTTCTCAATAATACGCCAATTGCGATCACCAATTAAAAGAATGTCGGCGATTTGGTGTTCGTCAGCGCCGGTAATTAATACAGGCTTGGCGAGTGAAACTTCATATAAAGATTGACGTAATTGAGTATTAACATAAGTAGACCGCGGGCCGGACAAATATGCCCAAATATCATCGAGAAGTACATTGCACTCAAAGACGAGATATTTGTTGTAGTCTACTTTTTTTACCGACTTCTCTTCATCATAAATGATGTAATAGTGTTCTTGTTGGTTATGGTCGATCCATAAAAAGGTTTGACCAATAGCAAGAGCGGTCGGTTTTAATACATATACATAAGCTTTATCTTCCTCTTCGCGGTTGTCATAAACAAAACCGACGTCTAACTCGTCTCCTTGATAAAAGATATGAGTAGCCATGCTGCCACGGAAGATAAACTTAGCAGCATTACGATTTGTCGCCTTGCGCTCGATCCGCTGTTGATAACGGAATCCATCAAACATGTTATCAGTTGTCATCAATGGTGCCTCCGATACCGGAAGCCGCATCTGAACGATAATAGCGCGATTCTAGACGACGAGCTTCGTCACGATAATGATACATCATCGTTCGATAATTGTGTAACATATTGCCGGGAGAGAATGCTTTGATATTAGAGTCAAAGTATACATTGTTGAAGTTATCGGCGTTAGAAACAATAAGTTTGCACCAGAAATAGTTCATCCAAGCAATGATTACGGCAAATTCGCGATCAGTAGGATCGTCAACGAAATAATAACGACGAGGGAAGATCATGTTTGTTTCATCTTCCTCGTAAGCGTACTCTAGAGAGACGTTTGGGAAGAGGAAATTATTAATTGCCTGTTTAGCCAGCGTTATTAATTCATCAGCAATCTGATGGTCGCTCATGACCAGATACCGTTCGCCTCGAATGAGACGAAGCACATCTGGAAATAAAACCTCATCCCAATACTTCATACTCTAGCTCCAATTACTCACCTTCGACGGTGAGACCAACGCCGACTTTTTCTTCGACGTACTTGATGGTGCTTTGTTTAAGTTCACCAACAATCGAACGGGCAACACGCGCCACGTCTTCGAGTCCTTTTTCTTTGGTGCAGAACTTATCAATTTCAAGACGGTTGCCGGCGATAAGAGCCCTCTTAATATCATCAAGAAGCGTCGACTTGGAATCTTGTTTAATTAGTTCTGGGTCACCAAGGATAAGACCCTGAGAGAAAGCGTAATCATATACCTTCTGCGGATCGTCGAAAGAGAAATAGCCTGCTTTATACATACGATACGCGCCACCAAAGGTGTCGGTATAAATCAAAGCGGCGGTGGCAACCGGAATCATACGTTTCGGCTGATCGGCACGCAAGACAATACGTTGAATAGCGCCGGTGGTGGGGTTGGTAACAGTAATAGTTAGACTTCCAACACACGTTTTAGTAATAACGACGTATTGATTTTCCATTAATATTTAATCCTTTCTATAGCTCACGGGAGCTAGTTTTAGGGTGGGGCCCGAAGGCCCCACCACTCGATTTACACTAAATTAATACTGACCGTTAGTCGGATTTTCAGCATCTTTGACGATGCAGACATTGTCGGCAAGAAGCAAGCCAATGCCCATCATCTTGGAGTAATCCCAACGCATACCGCCAGCGGGTTCCTTATCTTCGACAAGGACGCCTTCGCCACGGAAAGCGATTTTGACCGGCTTAGCATCAGCAGGAAGAACGAAGATATCGCCTTCTTTGAACGCCCAGGTGATCTGATCGCCGTCGGCAAGGATGGCGTTCGGAAGTTCAACAACAGGGGTGCCTTTGTAAACGCGGACGTGACCGATTTCACGAATATCGGCACGGTCATCAGCTACCTTCCAGTCTTGGATGTTCTGAACTTTTGCAAGTTCGGAAGCAAAGCCGAAGATGGTAACATTCGGACCATAGGCGCGAGCAATACGGACAGCTTCGTCAAGAGCGGCGTTGATGTCGAGAGACGCGGAGATGTTCTGAATGTGGGAGCCAGGAGCAAGAGTGCTGGCAGAGCGGAGAGCTTTGACAGACTCGGCGTAGATGATTTCCTCGAAACCAGCGAGGATGTTCTGATAGTATTCAGCGAGGCTGACACGGCCAAGGATAATGTCCTCAAGAGTGACATACATACCAACAGTGAAGGTCTCAGTGTCGAGTTCCATTAAGCTGGAATCCCATTGAGCAGCACGATAGATGCCGGAACGGGCGCCACGTTTGATGGAAAGGCGGGCACGCTTTTTGGACTTGGCCTGACCAAGTTTGAAGACGACCTGCTCGTCACGATCAAAGGAGATAACTTCAGCCCACTGACCAGCGATGTTCTGCATATCCTTTGGAAGGATTTCATCGAGGGCTTCGATAATGATAGCAAACATTTCGTTTTTGTGAGCAGCAAGCTGACGGCCAGTAGGACGATCCTCAATACCGAAATCCTTAAGAAGATCGGCAAGAGCGGCAGTGTTAACATCGGCAGCGGAGAAGTTCTCTACTGCATTGCCACGAAGGGCATTAAGAAGTAATTTCTTTTCCATTAGTTGCTACCTCAATTAACCAAGATAGACGAAGTGATAACCCTTTTCGCCGTTAGGGAGAGTGTTCTCAAAGGCGCCACCCTCTTCGTAGAGGAATTTGGCACTGGCACCAGTGGTAACGCTGGAGCTGATAACACCATTGGCGACACCATAGACAGTACCGTCTACGAAAGTGCCGTTAACATTGTCGGTAACGAACTCGTCACCAACCTGAAGCTCGACAAGACGGATGTAGGTTTCTGCACCCTTGCATTCGACAGCAAACATGTTCTTTGCGTCGTAGTCAGCATTGAGTTCTTCATCAAAGTGAATGAACATTTTGCCGCTACCAGCATAGTTCACAATTTGGCCTTTAGAGTCGAGTCCGCAAATGATACCATTTTCGATATACTTGTAATCGTTGAACGCAACGGTTGCAACACCATAGGACTCAGCGGCTTGTTCGGTGGCAGCGGTGTACTTGACGGGACGCTGAGAGATAACAAGACCGGCGGTGAGGCCACGGAGAAGCTGAGGTTCAACCTGTTTAAAAGTTTTAACGAACTTTAAGTGAAACATTTATAATACCTCAATTATTTATGAAGGAGGTCGCCGATATAAGCGGCCAACTCATTATTCGTACCAGATTTTGGAGTGGATGGATACCACTTGAAGCTTGCAGCAGGAGCTGCCGGGGCTTCTTCCCGTTTCTTGCGAGCATTGGCCACAAAGCGAGCGTTTAATTCGGCTTCGAGTGCCTCGAAGGAATATTCATCAACTTTAGCAACAAGCTCTTTAACCTCGTCGGCAGAGAGATCGGCGCTATAAGAATTGATTAACTCGATTTTCTTGGCTTTGCGATACGCTTCCAACTCGATTCGCTCAGAGTCAGAAAGTGTGGAAGTGGCTGTCGGCTTTTCTTCTTCATTATCGAGACCTTTCGGATCAGCAACTAATGTAGCTTGGCCAGGCTCTTCCGGTGTTTCAGAGTTAGATTCAGAAGAATCCGAATTAGACTCGGGGTCCGGTGTAGGATCGACGGTCGGCTCTTCAGTCGGCGTAGGATCGGGGTCCGGTTCTGGGTCAGAAGTAGGCTCCGGTTCCGGCTCTGATTTAGGATCGGGCTCAGGTGTCTGTTCCGGCGCAGGTTCAGCATTCTCTTCGGCTTCAATTTGAAGTTGAATGTCCTCGTTGTCCTCCTCGAGACTTTTCTTGGACGCCAAGGTACTTGGATCTTCAACAGAAAGCTTTTCGTAAGAAGGGTGAACCTCTTCCGGTTCGGAAGTGAGCTCCGCTTTTTCGCCGTCAAGTTTATACTTGCAACGGTAGAGACGGATAGAGTTGGACTCTTCGTCATAAACGCTGTAGACAACAGCATTGTCATAAACGTCTCGAATGCACCAGAAGTTATCGCCATACTTCGCGTAAAGCGCGTTGGCAATGTAATCGGCCTTTTCTCCCCAAGAAAGCTTAGCAAATTCTTGAATAGTAAGTGTCATTTCCTTTCCTCTAGCAAATGCCTCTGCCGGCAAGGCTTCAAAGAAGTGGCTGCCAGTGAAGGCTGGTTCTTGGTCTTTGCCAAGAACGCTCACTCCGACGAATTTGCCGTCGAGGAATTCGAGATTCTTGAAGTTGCCATGCACATCCCGATTAATTCGATACTTCAAGGAGTCGGGGTGCAACTCTAAGGATTGCGCGTGACCGATGATTTTGGACGCGATTTCGCCAACTTTATCAGGGCGCTCGGTGTAGAGAATAGTCTCACAACGTGCCCAAGTGGCGCCATCATGTTCAACATAGGTAGGCGGCACCATAGGGTCTACAAGACCGTATATTTCCTGCTGAGCCGCGTGACCTTCGAAGTCGTCCTTTTCTGCGTCGTAATGACTTACAACAGGAGTATAGGCAATAGACTTGAGAAGGTTGTCACTAAACTCTTTAGTGAAAACACGGTGATCCGCGGTTTCCCCAACGTAAAAGACGTCAAGGATGCCGCGCGTGTAGAGGCTGTCGGAAGTTTGAGGAGCGATTTCTACAAAAGAAGCTGGAATTAAATTAACATTATTAATCTTTACCATTTTCTTTTTCCTCATCAGCTGACACTGTGGTATCGGAATTGGAGCTTTCAGCACCAAATTCAGAGCCCATAGTGTTGGAGCTGCGCAAAGGTACGAGACGCTCCACCAAACCTAGGTTCGTTTCCATGTCGAGGTAAGAGTCAACGTTCTTCTGCTTTATTCCAGACGCAATCATAAAGGGGAGAACGCCAACGCCCAACTTGGCACTTTCACGATAACGTTCAATGTCGGTTGAAGCTTTGTCTCTGGATATAGGTATCATCGTCAATTCAACTTGATACCCCTTAAAATCAATACCGAGACTATTGAGAGCCACATTATAGAAGTTCGCTAACTTCTCGATAAGGGACCACACCAATCCTCGATCGATCGACAAACTGGACTCAACGGAATATTGGTTGTCTCCATAGAAGAGGCCATTGTTGACGCCAGCTGCATCGTATATTGATTTATAAGCATTTTCAAGCGTGTTATCGGCCACGTTGCCGGCGTCTTCGAGCAACTGGTGGACTTTAACGTCACCGATAGTTGTTACAAGACGCGTGTTCTTGGCGCTGCGTGTAATTGTTGAGAGCTTCTTATGAAGCAAGTTCATTTCAGGCGATTCCAAGAGTAATTTGTCTTGGTACGTCGGAATGTGGTGCTCAACAATCGTTTGCAAAGCTTGGGTACTTTTATCCAACTCGTTCTGGGTATAACTCTCATAGTTCTTAACACCGATTGCGGCGTAGAAGAGCGTTGGGATTGCCTTAGAATTGAGTAGAACACAGGAGGAGTGCGCCGGGCTTAGTATGCCCAAGCGCTTAGTGGAATCGGCTTTATACGCACGATAGAGTTCGCTGAACTCTGATGGAAAACCTTTAAGAAGATCATCCACCTCTTCCGCGTTCAAACCTAGCGAATCGAAATAAGAGAAGTCAAATTGAATGACGTCGGTGCCGAGTTCAGTTTCGCCAACTCGGGATGCATATTCACTAGGAAGAACAATGGTATCAACGCACTGGCTTTCTTCGGAGAAGAAGGTCGTGAAGTATACGCCGCCCTCAATGAAGATGGTGCGGAGCAAGTCAATCATTTTAACGTCGAGGTTGAGGCCGTCGGCGTATTCAATCATTGAACTGTAAACTTCGAACCACTTGTCGCCCTCCAACTTCTTCGACATACGCGTCGGCATATATCGAGGGGTGATGTAGTAGCGCGGCAAGAAGGCGGTGGCGTAATAGTTGATAATTTTGAAGTAAGTTGGATTAGTCGCATAGAGAAGTCGAGAAGCTTTAACAATTTGCTTACGACCACTAGCGGAATCACCTTTTTGTAATTGGGCGAGCACGTCTGCCTGTGTAGCAAATGAGGCCGTGTTCGCACCGTAACCGGTGGCGCTTCCAACTTTATTTTTAACGTCAACGGTATCAGTGAATACTTCGGTAGAGTCATCGACAATGGTCGTGACTTTGAAACTGTTCGCGGGAGTTACTGTATTCTTGGCCATGTCTTTAAACTTTCCTTGTACGCTATATTGTAAAATGGAAATAATGCCGGGGCCCAATTTGGAAGCGTTACTGAACGACCTCCCGGCCTAGTCTACAATTATGGCGTTTAATAATGAATTTTTAGTTGTGAGCCGTTTCTTGTAATAGGGCAGCTCAATGTATTGGTTGACTCCGTAGACGAGATATTCGAGAGCGGAGAAGAAGTCTTTTTGGATAGCCTGGTTGCGGCGGCTAATCTTGATGATACGGCTGCCAACACTGGTGTCTTCAAGAATGTCGAGGTTGCGGAACTGTACTTCAGCGAGATCCATTAGCTGGTAGGGGCGTAGAATTTCAATCTTGCGCTTTTCCGAAAGGGCCATGAAGGACTTATTCTTTTGGTAGCGGTCAACCGCATCGCCCTTAGAGATTGGAAATACGATGGAGCCGTTAGAAATACGGCTGAAAAGGAAGTTGTGAATATCAGAACCTTTTTGGCCGCCGGACTTGATTTCGTAGCAGATGGTGCGATCGGGCGGATAAAGAATGAGGTCTTGTTTAGCGCTATCAGGTGGGTTGATAATGCCGTAGCCGGGAAAGGAGAAACCGTCTGCAGATTGGGTTGGCTTATTCATCCAGTCACGGATGCCGGCGCCGACACCGTTAGCATCCCAAATAACGAGTTGCGGCTCGAAGGCAATAATAAGGCGTTTGAGTTCGTTAGCGACATTAGAGAAGTCGGTGGTGTCGATTTGGAAGAGGTTGATGATTTTATAGGTGAAGGCGTACTGCTTTGGACGCACGCGCGCAATCATGCCGTCAGTCTTCGCGTCACCGTCTTTAGCAACGTCGAGTGCGATAACGTAGAAGTCGTTAACTTGTTCGGGGTCGTCTTTATTGATTTTGTTTTCAAGCTCGATACGCTTGATTTTGCGAAGGGCGGTAATAGTGGAACTACGGAAAGCGGCGCCGGTTGGAGCGTCAGACCAAATCGACATATACTCGCGGTCAAAGGAGGCTTTGTTGAAGGTAGGGTCGTTAAGTTTGTCGGTAATTTCGGATTGCTGGATAAGACCGTGGTAGAGCGGGATTTTATAGTCACCGGTAAGAACTGCGTAGCGCTCTGGTTGAATAACTGACATGATGAGGGTCTGAATAAGTTTGTCGTAAGCGTAGGTTCCTTGATAACCGGCAGTGGTTACGAAGATTTTCTGGGCCTGCGGTTCATTAGGATTGATGCGGCCCAATGAAGTAGAGCGCGGCTTGTTGGTCCAAGGAATAGCGATTTCATTGACGAAGGTTGGGTCTTGTTCGATAATTTCCTCGAACAGGACAGACTCACGACGAAGACCACGATCAGAAGCAACGTCCAACCAGGACCCGTTCTTAAAGCCGAAACGCGCGTAGTCCGCACCGGCGGTATAGGCATCTAAGTATTTACCAGCAACATGACGCTTCTGCATTTCGTTGCCGAGGAACGGGAACTTATTCCAAAGGTCGTCGATAATTTTTTCTTTAGCAATGGAGGTTGCTTGCTTGCGAGTGCCGGCGATGATACCGGCGCGGTGGCGCGGCGTCAAAGTGGCTTGAATATAACGCTCAAGGAAGCCACAGAATGATTTAGAAGTACCACGGCTGAAGACGCAATAGGTCTGCACTTTGCGCGCCATGCAACGCATGATGATGCGTTGAAAGGGGTAGAGTGTGAACTCAGAACGAGGCGGCGTAATAAGATCGACGAAAAGATCGGGGTAACAAAGCCACTGGTTAATTACCATGCCCCACTTATCGCGGTTTTTGAGAATGCGCTTTTTGGTAATAAAGCCGCTAGCTTCCTGCTCGTCTTCATGGAGAAAGTCGATGAGTTCGCCTATTTCGGAGTCAATACCAAAGTCTTCATAGGTCGAGGCGATTTTAACGGCATCCTTATGCTTGAGTTCTTTTAGTGCAACGGCCATTACTCAAACTCCTTATTAGTAATAAGGGCGTCGTCTTCTTCCTCCACCTGTTGCTCATCGGAATAAGCGGAAAGAAGCGAAGAAATGTCGAGGTCGTTTTGGGCGGCTTCAGTAGCGTTCTTCTCCTGTTCCTCGCGGTGCTTGGCCATCATCTGCTCAATTTGCGGACCAAGGCCCGTAGCGGTCTTAACGAGTCTGGCATTCGACTCTTCGATGTCGTGGATTGCAATGTCGATAGCGTCACGGTCGGCACCATCATAGTACGGCATATCGAAGCCGCTGTCTTCGACGATTTGCGCGATTTCGGCCAGAGTTGAAAGCTCGTCAGTATGCGTGGTTTCAATCATGTTATCGAGTTGGGCCGTTTTGGCCATGGTGGAGAACGCGGCGGTGAGAGACTTTAATTCGGCCGTATCCTTGGTGACGATGGCTCGGTTAATATCAATCATAATTTTGAGAAGTGTACGAAGAGACTCCTTCTGAATCGGATTGGTAATAGAGTTGGCCTTGAGAGACTGAATATAAAGGTCGGACAATTTGATGAGATCGTTAAAGTCATATTGTTCGCCCCAATTGATGCGCTCGCGGGCGACAAAGTCGTCTTGAAGCGGTTTAAGGCGCAATAAAATATCACGCTGTTTCATCGTCTTAGCCCAAAGGTTGTTGACAGTTTCAAACGTAAGTTGCGCGCGATCGACGTATTCGCCAGTCTGACCATCGAGCGCGTTGTTATGCTCATCGAACATGGCGGCGGCATACTCTTCAATCATTTTGGCCGGCAAAGGAATGGCGTCCGCCATTTTAATCCATACATCCGGCATAAAGGCAATGTTATAAGTGCGGCAGAAAAACTCCGCGCTATGTATATCGCGTACATTGATAATGGTGGCTATATAATCGAACGACACTTCCTCGGCGAGCGGGTTGTTGCGGTTCGACATAAGTTTAGATAGGGTTTTAGTGCGTGGGCATGCGGCAAAACGAAAATTCATAAGCAATTTTCCTTTCTTCGGCTTAGTGTAAAATGAAAATGGTTAGAGGGGCAATTTCGCGGCATAATAAAGTAGATTGTAAGTAGTCTGCCAAACTCGATTTTGCTTTCAGTTCTAAAGTGTAATATATTATTACTTTGCAAATGGAGGTGAATCGAATGAAAAAACGCAAAGACGAAAAATCGGAAGGAAGGAAACTGCGTAAAGAGCGTTACGTACCGGTGGATTTGGAAACATTGGTATTAGCGGATGCGCTTAAGATGTGGTAAGGGGTTATGACTTGGCCATTTATTGTTTTTCTTAGTTGCGGCGTAGGTATTTGTATTGCCGCGACGGTTTGGTTTATAATTTGGTTATTTAAATCGGATGTTTATTTTGATGATTATAGATAGAAAGGAATAAATGTATGGAAAGTTGGGTAGGAGTGATTGTAGTGATGGGAGTGGCCTTGGCGGTCGCGGTCGGAGCTACAATTTTTTTGTTGATAAAGTGGAGAGGGCGCGCGAAGACAGTCGTGAAGTTGAGCGAGGAGCTTAATGAGGTGCGGCGGCAACAAGCAGCGCTGAAAGCGAAGCTGGAATCAGATCTGGGGTACAAGGCGCTGGAGGCGCAGGTTGCGGATTTGCGAGCGCTACGAGATAATTTGAATGGGCAAGTGGAGCTGGCGAAAGTTGAGTTGGGCGCGGCCGAGGCGCAGATAAATTCGTCTAAAACCCAATTTATGGATTGGACGGCGGCGGCCCGAAAAGTTAAAGAGGATATGGAGCGGCAAGAGAACAAGTTGGCGGAACTTAAAGCCGTGGGGGAGGAAACGGTAAAAGCGGAAATAGAAAAGAAGCGAGTTGAGGCGGCGCAGTTAGTTGAAACGGAAGCCGCGCAAAAGCGAGCGGAGGCCGAAACGGAGTTGGTTAAGGCCGTGGCGGCGCTCAAGGAGGAGTTGGAGGTCGGCCGCCAAGCTCGGGATGAGATGCAGTCCGCACAAGCCGCCGCGCTAAAGCGGTTGGAAGAGATCGCCGTTGAACGCGATGCACTGGCCGCCAGTCACGCTGAGGCGCTAAGACGGGCGGCCTTGGTGGAAGGAGAAGGCGGAAGCATTAGGTTCGGTGGCGTGGATAAAGAGGACGCCGATACGTTGAGGAGGTTGTGCCGCGGCATGCGGTGCGAGAACGCTGTTTTAAAAGCGACCTATGATGTGTATGTGAAGCCGGAGGTGGAACGGTTAGTTAGAGAACAAGGCGTTAGCGGAATCAGTGGTATTTATCGAATTTGGCGAAAAGATGGCGACCGAGAACTTAGCTATATCGGTCAGGCAGTTGACGTAGGTGAGCGGTGGAAAACGCACGCGAAACGAGCCTGGGGCGTTGATAATACGGGTAGGATTAAATTGTACCAAGCCATGATGGAAAGCGGTATTGAGGAATGGCATTGGGAGCTTGTTGAAGCGGTTCCTGCGACAGTTAGCGGTAGCGGCGCCATAGGCGCATTTCTCTCGGAACGAGAGAAATACTGGGGCGGGTACTATGCGGTTAAAGAGATTGGGCTGAATAGTAAACTGGGGTAGTACTAAGGTAAAAGAAAACCTCCCGAAGGGGAGGTTTTAATTTGGTTTATAATACTGGTTCTTGCCAAGACATAGAGTCGATACTTTTTATCTACCTCACTATATAATATAGTATGGCAGAGAACGGAAATTTGGTGCAAAACGACAGAAATGCGGGAAAGGAAGCGAAATATAAATATAAATCAAAAATCGCAAACGCATGATCCCTAGGCCACTCCCCTTTCTTCGCGCGCAAAAATTTAGGATTTTTTGCCGATATACCCCCCCCTATATACCGCGCG
>Ga0256407_10000267_pt1 | contig 130941 bp, 96 predicted proteins | sample RumenRJG_04DNA_FD_193489 | JGI IMG/M metagenome (GOLD analysis project Ga0256407, IMG submission 193489) | Bovine rumen microbial communities from Lethbridge, Alberta, Canada - RJG_04 | ecosystem: Host-associated > Mammals > Digestive system > Stomach > Rumen | place: Canada: Alberta... | reverse complement strand
CAAAAAAAGCATTGCCTTGACTAGCGCCAAAGCAATGCTTGATAATCGCAGACTGTAAAACTAACGCGGCAAGGTCGCCGCTCTCACGGCCATACCCGACCAGTTGTGTTCACAGCCGATGGGTTAACGTGACAGGAACCTTAGAAATTCCACTTTGCACCCAGAGTGGGGTTGACAAAGAAGGTCTTGTCGTTGTAGGTGTTGTAGATGAAGTTGTTGCTGATCTCAACCTCGGTACCGAAACTCAGGTGCGAGGTGACATTGTACCACAACTGAGGCTCGGTCAGCACCACGAGTTGGCCATGACCATTGCCCTTCTCGCCACGCCACAGATCGATAAAGCCCGAGAACGTGCCCTTGCCCTTGGCAAAGTTAACACCCCACACGCCGGTCAACTGGAAACTGTGGTAACCGCGGGTGTACTCATAACTCTTGAAGTAGCGCTTGTACATGAGTTGTACCGAGTAGGTCTTGGAGAAATCTGCCGAGTGGCCATTCCAAGCAGCACCCACCAGAGCAGCCTGCTGGAAACTGCCGAAGCGGTTCAGACCGCCGTTGTACTCAACATGGGCAGCGATGGGGACCTTCTTGCTGAGGTTGAATTCGCGAGAAATCTCGGCATAGGCGCCCTCGGTGAACTTGCGGCTGAAATCGATATCAACAAAGTAGAACCACGAGCCCCACTTGTCGGCCTTGAACTGCTCGAGGGTCATGGTAACCTTCTGTCGACCTGCTTCCTCGTCGGGATAGATGTTACGACCAAAGTCGTAGTGCAACTGAACGTCCTGTGCCTGTACAGCCATGCCCATGAGCAACAGCATGGCAAAGAGAATCTGCTTTTTCATTTTGTTAATTGGATTTTATAAGTAACTATTTCAATGATTATATCATTGTTCTATTTAAAACAAGGGTGCCAGATACTTCAGCACAAAGAAGACAGCCAGGATATACATGGCTACCGATATCTCGCGATGGCGACCGCTCAAGAGTTTTACCAGCACATAACTGAGCATACCCAGCACGATACCCTCGGCAATACTTGCAGTGAAGGGCATCATCAGGATAGTAACGAAGCAGGGGAATGCCTCGGTGATGTCTGAAAGGTCGATCTTGGTGATGGTGCGGATCATGAGCACACCTACCAGTACCAGCGCACTTGTTGTGGCGGCGGCAGGAATCATCAGGAAGAAGGGCGAGAAGAACAAAGCCACCAGGAAGAGCATGGCTACCGTAAACGAGGTGAGACCGGTGCGGCCACCTGCTGCGATACCCGTGGTGCTCTCCACATAGGTGGTCACCGTCGATGTACCGGCAAGGGCACCCACTGTGGTACCGATAGCGTCGGACATCAGGGCGCGGTTCAGGCCATGGATGCGGCCATCCTTGTCGACCATGCCAGCACTCGTCGATGCGCCAATGAGCGTGCCCAGAGTGTCAAAGAGGTCCATAAACACCAGTGTGAAGACGATGATGTAGTACTCGATGTCCAGGCTCAGGAAGCGCGAGAAGTCCAGGTGGAAGGCCACGGGCTCTAACGAAGCAGGCACACTGAGCAGGCTGAAGCCCTCGGGAATCTGAGTGACTCCGATGGGGATGCCGATCAGCGTCATGGCAATGATGGTATAGAACAAGGCACCACGCACCTTCAACGCCATCAGCACACTGCCCAGCACGACGCCACCGATAGCCAGCAGCGAAGTGGCCGTCCAGGGAGCAAGCGTCGTCACCGTAGCATCACTCTTGATGATAATGCCACCATTCCTCAAGCCGATAAAGGCGATGAACAATCCGATACCAACCGAGATGGCATAGCGCAGATTCAGAGGGATGGCATTGACAATGGCTTCACGCACACGGAACACCGTGAGCAGGATAAACACAACACCCTCGATAAACACAGCAGCCAGTGCCTGTTGCCAGGTAAAGCCCATCACGAGCACCAGTGTGTAAGCAAAAAATGCATTCAGTCCCATGCCAGATGACAAGGCAAACGGGAGTCGAGCGTAAAACGCCATCACCAGGGTGGCAATGGCGCTAGCCACTATTGTGGCCGAGAACACAGCACCTTTATCCATGCCGGCATCACCCAGGATCAGTGGGTTGACGGCAAGGATATAACTCATCGTTAAAAAAGTCGTGAGGCCTGCCATAAGTTCAGTCCTCACGTTGTGTTTGGCTTTGTCAAAGCCCAAAAGATTTAAAAACTTTTTCATGAAAATTTTAGGGTTAAGTTTGAAAAAGAAAGCGCAAAAGTAGTCTCTTTTTTTGACATAAACAAAACATTTCTTATTATTTTTGATAAAAAAATGAAAAACTGAAAACCGTAGGTAGTCAGAAACGCTGGCAATACCGCCCTCATGACGGAAAACAGCACAAAACCGACCGAGTCCACCAATGGGAATGAGATGGGAACCAACTATTCGACGGCAAGAGTTTATTGTTCACTAAAAAAGTATTACCTTTGCGTCACTATGACAATACAAGAGGCTCAAGCGCGTGTCGACGCTTGGATTAGACAGTATGGCGTGCGCTACTTCAGCGAGTTGACCAACATGGCCATCCTCACCGAGGAAGTGGGCGAGGTGGCTCGCGTGATCGCGCGGCGCTACGGCGACCAGTCGAGCAAGCCGGGCGACGACCTGGACCTGGCCGACGAATTGGCCGATGTGATGTGGGTGGTCATGTGCCTGGCCAACCAGACGGGCATCGACCTGGAAGCCGCCCTGGAACGCAACTTCGCCAAGAAGACCAGCCGCGACCATCACCGCCATCTGCAAAACGAGAAACTCAAACATTAACCTATACATATAAATTATAACACTGACAATTATGAGCAATCACGAACACGAACACTGCGGCTGTGGCTGCGAACATCACCACGACCACGATCACGAGCACAAGCCCATGGATAAGTACATGACGGCTATCAGCCAGTCGGGCGTCACCACCGATGACGCCGCCGTCTCTGCCGCTGTGCAGGAGATTATCGACAAGCATGCTGCCGAGAACAACACTCCCGAGGTGCAGCAGTTCCTGCTGAACTGCGTGGACCTGACCACCCTAGCCACCGACGACAGCGAGCGCAGCGTGGCCAAGTTTGTCCAGAAGGTCAACGACTTTGACAACAACTACCCCCAGTACAAGAACGTGGCCGCCATCTGCGTATACAGCAACTTTGCCGCCGTGGTTCGCGGCACGCTCGAAGTGACGGGCGTGGACGTGGCCGTGTGCAGCGCCAGTTTCCCCGCCAGCCAGGCCCACATCGAGACCAAGATTGCCGAGACGGCTCTGGCCATCGCCGATGGTGCCGACGAGGTGGACATCGTGCTCAACGTGGGCTACTTCAGGGATGAAGCCTATGAGGAACTGAGCGACGAGATTGCCGAGATCAAGCAGGTGGTCGGTCATCGGCCCCTGAAGGTCATCCTTGAGACCGGACTGCTCAAGAGCGCTGAGGCCATCCGCCGCGCCAGCATCCTGTCGATGTACTCGGGCTGCGACTTTATCAAGACCTCGACAGGCAAGGTTTATCCCGGCGCTTCGCTCGAGGCTGCTTATGTGATGTGCCAGTGCATCAAGGAGTACTACATCCAGCATGGCCGCATGGTGGGCTTCAAGGCTTCGGGCGGTATCCGCACGACCGAGGACGCCGTCAAGTACTACACCATCGTTAAGGAAGTCCTGGGCGAGCAGTGGCTCAATAACCGCTACTTCCGCATCGGTGCCTCCAGCCTGGCCAACTCACTGTTCCAGTCCTTCACCGGCACCGACGAGAAACCGTTCTAAAAAAACGGCGACTTTGCTCTGTTTTAACGTCAACTGAAACAACTATAGGGAAAACAATAATTACAACAAGTGCAATCGATTAAATCCCAGCGATTTGTATCGATTGCACTGATTGTTTTCCTCCATTTATTCAGCATCACCGCATCATTATTTTATTCAATCCTCAGCGCGCACCTTCTTTTCTCATCATGGCTCTATGGGGATGGCTTAAGCAATGGTGGGAGATAGTGGCATTTAGGTTGTCATTTTGTCTTACTTGTCTTCAAAAAACCAGTATCTTTGCAGGCATGAAAGAGGGCATGAATCGGGAGATATTGAAGATTGCGCTGCCAGCGATCGTGGCCAACATCACGGTGCCACTGCTGGGACTGATCGACACCGCCATCGCCGGTCACCTGGGCGACAAGGTGTTTATCGGCGCTGTGGCTGTGGGCGCGATGATGTTTAACCTGGTATACTGGAATTTCGGATTCCTGCGCATGAGCACATCGGGGATGACGGCACAGACCTATGGCAGCGGCGACTTCAAGCAGAGTGCCAAACTGCTGGGCGAATCCACTGCACTGGCGCTGCTCATCTCGGCCATCATCATCGTGATGCAATGGCCCATCAGGCTGTTGCTGCTGTGGATCATCGGCCCCTCGGCCGACGTCACCTCGCTGGCCATCACCTATTTCACCATCTGCATCTGGGGCGTGCCGCCAGTGCTGGTGATGATGGCATTCAAGGGGTGGTTGCTGGGCATGCAGGACTCACAGAGCGCGATGTGGATCTCGATCATGACCAATGTGTTTAACATCGTGGCAAGCCTCCTGTGCGTGTACCTGCTGGGTATGGGTTTTGTGGGCATCGCAGTGGGCACACTGGCTGGCGAGTGGCTGGGTCTGCTGTATGCCGCCCTGACGGTGCAGCACAAGTTTCCGCGGCTCAACGGCGTGCTCGACTGGCGCCGGGTGTGGCGCTTCAGGGGCGCGGGGCGTTACTTCAAGGTGAGCCGCGACATCTTTGTCCGCAGTTTTCTGCTGATGACTGTGAGCCTGGCGTTTGTCTCCATCGGAGCGCGTAGCGGCGACCTGATACTTGCCGTCAATGCCCTGATCTTGCAACTGTTCACCCTGTACAGCCACTTTATGGACGGCATTGCCTTTGCCGGCGAGGCTGTCGTGGGCAAGTACTACGGCATGGGCGATATGGCGCGCATGAGGCGCTGCGTGAGACTGCTGTTTGTGTGGGGTGCCGGCGTTGCCGCCGTGTTTACGCTGATCTACTCGTTTCCGCGCATCGCCTTCTGGCTGCTGACCGACCAACAGAGCGTCATCGAGGCAGCGATGGGCTATCGCGTGTGGTGCGCGCTGATACCCGTGGCAGGCATGGCCGCCTTTGTGTGGGATGGCGTGTTTATCAGCCTGACGCGATCGATGGGTATGCTCATCAGTGCCGGCATCGCTTGGTCGCTGTTCTTTGTCATCTACTGGATCACGCCCGAGGCCTGGGGCAACAACCGCCTGTGGATTGCCTACCTGAGTTTTCTGGCCCTGCGCGGCATCATCCAGACCATCCTGTACCGTGGTTACCTGAGCCGCGGCATGCTGGGACGTGCGCGCTGAACCCATCCGCCATCCATCAGATCGAGAGCAAGAGATCGATGAGCGCTGTCACATCGATGATTGAAATCGCACCGTCCTGATTGAGGTCGGCACACTGGGTGCAGATCTCGGTGTTATCGTCGAGCAGGCAATCAATCAGTAGGGTAACATCCTTGATCGATGCCGTGCTATCATGATCGATATCACCCGCGGGATAATCGTGGGTCTGCTTCATGTACCAGAAACTGGCTGTCCCATCACTGTTGATGACCATCTCGGTCACAGGCTTGCCCAGAAAGCCGGCCCTGCCCACGACCTCGCCATGGGCATTCATATTGAGTATGGTGGGCGGCAGCGACGTATCAGTCACCTCGGTCTGGCCTGGCTGCGGCCACAAGTCGCCACTCTCGGTACGCTGCGACAACTTATTGTCGGCAGGCAGCAAAGTCACCAACTGGATTTTATCGTTATTGGGCTTGTTGTTGGCCCACTGGCTGGCGCTATAGGTGATATGGGTCACCATGATGCCCTGATCCGGCAGGTATCTGTCCCATCCCTGGCGCCTGCGGTTCTCCAGGATGAAATACTCGTTGCGGTTGATGTCGCTGGTGATGCACACGGCCTGGTCGCTGGCCTTGTCCCGCATATTCCACACGGGTAGCGTGTAGTAGGTGTTGGGCTCGGGCTTGATGTAGTCGATCCATCCCATAAAGGCCTTCTCGTAGGCCGAATAGCCCACGGGGGTGTACCCGTCGTTGCAATAGCATCCCAGGCACATGACATCCCAGTTGCCCATGCCATAGTTATCATTACCGCCGGTATCATACAGGTCGGGCAGACCCAAGCAATGACCAAACTCGTGCACAAAGGTGCCGATGCCGTCGATGCTCTTGCTATTGTCGTTGCTGCCGCGCAACTCATTAAAGACCGCAAAGTGGTTAACATAGGGATCGCCGGCATTGGGGCTGAAAGCGCCCTCACCGCCTCTGGAATAGTACTTTGCGGCATCAAGTGTCCAGTTACAGGGCCAGATGGCCTCGGGGTGGTTATAGGATGCCTGGGCCTCACCTACTCCAGCGTAGATGATGATGACCACATCGCAGTAGTAATCGCCATCGGTATCATAAGGCCGGAACGACACGCTATCCTGGGCGGCCAGTTGGCAAGCCTCGGTCACCATCCACCCGATGCCCTTATCCTTGGTCGTGCCTGAGTGGCCACCATAGTACTCCCTGCCTTGCGACAGGCTATAGATTCCATACACGTCGAACTGCGGCTCATACATGCCGTTGGACTGGTCCTTGAAGTATTGGCCCACGCTCTCGCTGCCCGTCAGCATCGACTCGATGATCTGCTCGCGGGTGTGGACAAACTTCTTGTCCTGAAATTCGACCAGGATGATGGGGATGCGCCGCAGTCCCAGTGCAGGCACATCGGCAGCGGCATTACTGCCCACGGCATTCAGCGAGCCGCGCTTGCCCGGCAGGCCATAGGGCTCATACTTCATCTCCAGAGCAGAACGCTGAGCGGCGACAAAGGTCTGCTCGGCTGCAGAGCGCTGCGAGGGCTCATGGGCACGCACAGCCGTCATGCCAGTCACCGACGAGAGATAGTAGAAGTCATCGTCACTGCCCCGATCCACAGTCAAGCCATCAGTTGTCAAGATAGCGCTATTGAAGGCGTTGCCCACCGTGCGCAAGGTTAGGGTGGTGCCATCGCTTTGGCTTATGGTGTACCAACCGGGTTTGGCAGGTGATGCTTCAACCGCAAGTATAGTTAACAGCATCGCTGTCAAGAGAAAGAATGCCTTTTTCATCAGATAGTGACTCTATGGACTGTTGATTATATGATATTCTACATCATTTCCCCATCATCATCAATTACACATTGATATATAGATAGTTAGAAATTAAGATGGGCGCAAAATTAGTCATAATAATCCAATTTGCCAAACAATTGATCCACAAGTCTAGCGCTGCCAGGGTCCCAACGACGACAGCAGGCCCGATTATTTGTATCCTGTTTTCCGCATTGGGACACGCCGTTGTGTTGCTCTAGATAAGCAGGTCGAAGGCCTGCACAAGGCCAGCGGCCTTGACTTGAGGTAACACCACGGCGCGAGGGCTGTAGGTCCTCGTGGCGTGGTGGCTCGAATGCTACTCACGATGGGCCCTGAAGGGGGCCACTAACTGCGACATTTCCTAAGCCTGTGGTGTGTGGCCCTCTACGAGGCCCGTTCTCTCTAGCTTCCCTTTCCCCATGCCACACAGACCTATCGGCCTGTGCGCCATAGGGTTGCCATAATTCAAGGCCCACGGCCTTGTCAAGGTCTTCGACCTTTTCTGCCAGATAAAAACAGCACGGGACACGCCATTTTGCAAAATCCGATGCGCTAATTCCGTGAAGATCAGTCGCAATCTCTTATATCAAAATTCTAGTGCGGAAAACAGGAATAAGTGCAATGTATTGAGGCTAGGTCATAATTGTGAATTATGACCTAGCCACATCTGTCAATAGTCTATATTGCGGTAGCCTACTCGCCGCGCAAGAGGCGGTCGATGAGTGCCGTCACATCGTCGATAGTGACACTGCCGCTGCCATCCATATCGGCGCAGATTACGCAAGCATCGCCACCACCCCTGAGCAGGTAGTCGATGAGTGCGGTGACGTCATCGATCGACACCACGCCATCGTGATTCACATCACCCCGCTTATAGTCATGCCCAGCGAGGACAACTGGCATCGTGTTGCTCCAAGCGCTCTCGGTGCCGTCGGCAAAGATCGTCTTGACCTTATAGATGTATGAACCACCAGACTGCAGGCCGTCGACCGTATAGGACAGGCCCTGGATACCGGTAATCAGGCGATACAGGTCATCGCCACTCTCGGTGGCACGGATCGTGCTTGCCTGCTGGCCGGCATAGACCTGTACGGCCTTGAGCGCCATCATGTTTTGGGTGGTCTTGATGGTTACCATATCGGTTTCGTCACAATCGAGCACCAAGGTGTAGTCCTCAAAGTCCTCACCGAGCGTGAGGGTCTGCTGTCCCTTGCTGGTCGATACCTGAACAACCGCCGCTCCATAGTAACTCTGATAATATGAGCAGGCTTTCAAGACGATGGTCACCTTGCCATATCCTGTCAGGTTATACTCCGGTGTGCGGATGATAGCGCTGGAAATCAGGTATCCGTCATAGGCATAAAGCGGAGAGGTGCAGTACCATCCACTGGGCAGATAGCCCTCGGTATCGCCTGAGATGTCGGCTAGATAGCCATTGTCGAGCGCATCGGGCACGCTGCTGAAGTCGGCCGACTCCAGCAAGTCAAATTCCGGCCTTACCTTCACCTCGAGGGTGTAACTGTCGACGTTCTGCCCTGGAGTCTGGTCGGTCCAGTCGGCACGGAATCGCGTCAAGCCGATCGCGTTTTGGTCGGCAGGGAGCATGACGGGAGCATATCCCTCGATCAGGCCATGGCCCCTGAGATTGATGACGACGTCCTGCGCGCCCTCGCTCTTGAGCGTGAGCGCTGTGGCATAGTCGCTGATGGATTGGGGGGCAAAGGTCACTCGCACGTCACAGCCATTGGCTGCCTGGGCTGCCGTGATGACGGTGGGCTGAGCCGTGAAGATGCCGTTGCCATCGGCCACCGACAGGGTCACATCGCCCTGGAGTGCCTGACCAATGACCCTAATGGTTCTGGTCAAGGCCGTGCCCGTCATCACACCGCCAAAGTCAACTTCGCTCGCGGTGACCGAAATGACGGGGTCGGTGACCGCATCCTTCATGTACCAGAAACTGGCTGTGCCATCGCTGTTGATGACCATATCGGTCACTGGCTTACCCAGGTAGCCGGCACGGCCCGAGATCACGCCCTTGGAGGTCATGTTGAGTCTGGCAGCGGGCGTGGAACTGTCGGTAAAGGCATTGTTGCTGCCCTGAGGCCACAAGTCGGTGCCCTCGTTAGCATAGGACAGGTCGTTGTCGGCAGGCATCAAGGTCATCAACTGGATGTTCTCGTTGTTGGGCGTATTGCCCCACCAGCGGTCGGCATCGTAGGTGACATGAGTGATCATGATGCCCTCGCCTGGCATGTAGCGGTCCCACCCCTGACGCTTGCGGTTCTCGAGGATGAAATACTCGTTGCGGTTGAGGTCGCTGGTGATGCACACGGCCTTGTCGGTGTCGAGGCTCTTCTGGTTGAACACGGGCAGGGTGTAATAGGTGCCGGGATGCGGGGTGATGTAGTCCATCCATCCCATAAACACCTTTTCGTAGGCGGAATAGCCTGGCGGCGTGAAGCCATCGTTGTTGTAGCATCCCAGGCACATGATGTCCCAGTCGCCCAAGCCATAGTGCCCGTCATCGCCCGTGTCATAGAAGTCGGGCAATCCCAGGCAGTGGCCAAACTCGTGGGTAAACGTGCCGATGCCGTCGATGGTCTTACCATTGTCATTGCTGCCATACAACTCGTTGAACACGGCAAACACATTGACGTAGGGGTCACTGTCGGCTGGACGGAACTGGCCATCACCGCCCTCGGAATAATAGGCGGCCGAGTTGAGGTCCCAGTTGCAGGGCCACACCGACTCGGGATAGTTCCAGTAGGCCTGCGCCTCGCCCACGCCGGCATAGATGACGATGACCACATCGCAATAGTCGTCATCGTTGGTATCATAAGTGTTGAACGTCACACCATCGGCCGACGCCAGTTGGCAGGCTTCGGTCACCAGCCATCCCAGACCCTTGTCGTTGCTATCGCCCTCATGGCCACCATAGTACTCACGGTCCTGTGACAACCCATAGATGCCATACACGTCAAATTCAGGCTGGTACAGGCCATTGGACTGGTCACGGAAGTATTGTCCCACACTCTCGTTGCCAGTGAGCATCGACTCGATGATTTCCTCGCGGGTGTTGTTAAACTTCTTGTCCTTGAACTCTACCAAAATAATGGGTATCCTGCGCTGGCCCAGGGCAGGCACACCGGTCTCGGCATTGCTGCCTCCCACACCCAGCATGCCCTGGCGCCGCCACACGGGGCGCTGACGGCGCTGCATGGTGAGTTGGGAACGTTGAGCGTTGACAAAGGCCGACTCGGCAGGAGTGCGCAACGCGGCCTCATGGGCACGCACGGTAGACAGGCCTGTCAGCGACGAGAGGTAATAGAAGTCGCCATCACTGCCACGGGCTACGGTAAGCCCGTCGCTGGTGACGATGGCACTGCTGTAGGAATTGCCCACAGCCTTCACCTTGAGCATAGTACCATCGCTCTGCTCAATGGTCTGCCATCCTGGCTTGGCAGGAACCGCCATAGCGGCAAATGTGCCACTCATGATCATCATGATGATAAGTAGTAACGTGTTGATTTTCTTAGTCATTTTGGTTATAAAATATTGTTAGGTTAAAATGAGTCAGCCTCAGACTGCAAATATAATTCAAACTTCATCACCACAGGTTACCATTGTGCAATTATTTCACTGATTGCCACGGCTGTCGGCGACCCATGCCGCAGCCATCGCAGCAGCCTGAGAGCGTGCAGGTTTGCCTGTCGGCGTCATGGGCAAAGCGCCAACGGCAATGATGCGCTTGGGCTGCTCATACTTACTGAGCGCTAGTGAGCACGCATGATGAGCCTGCCTGACATCATCACTGCTGCCCTGCAGGAGCATGACCACCATTTCGCCAAACTTGGCATCAGGGCACTTGGTGATCATGAAGGGTTGCTCCAGATAGGGCGCCAATGCCTGCTCGACCTGCTCGATGTGGATTTTTACCCCACCAGAGTTGATGACGTTATCGATACGTCCCAGCACCTGGAATCGCTGCGTGCCAGGCTCCATCTCAACCACATCACGGGTCACCAAAGGCTCAGGGCACAAGTGGGGTGCGTCGATAACTAGGCAGTGGTCACTGTTAACGGTCAAACTGATGCCTGGCATGGGACTGAACCATGATGAGGCCTGAGGGCCACTCACTCGTCTCAGGGCGATGTGCGACAGCGTCTCGGTCATGCCGTAACTGTGCCAGATCGCGTTGTCAAAGCCACGCAACTGCTGCTCGAGCGAGGCGTCGAGAGGGCCACCGCCGATGATAATGTGGCGTATGCTGGCCAGCATCTGCCGCTCATGCGGCACTTGCAGGCTATTATAGACCTGCATGGGCACCATAGCGGCAAAATCGAGTTTTTGCCCCATTTCATCGAATAATTCGGGCCTTGACAGGGGATGGCCGCTCGGTTCTGTGACCACCAGACGCAGGTCGCGCTGGAGGGCTCTGACCACCATCATCTTGCCAGCGATGTAGTCCACGCTCATGCACAAGAGTGCGGTCTCGCCCGGCTTTAATCCCAAAAAAACGCAAGTGGCTTGCGCACTGGCCAGCATGCGGCACTTATCGACCCGCATGACCTTAGGAGTGCCTGTCGACCCACTTGTGCGCACCTGGATGGTGCTGTCCTGATCATGCCATTGCTCAATAAATTCCTCGACCGTCATGGCAGATACCAGAGTTTGTCACCACGGATGGTGATGGGCATATCGATGTTGTCGGTAAACAACTGGCCTGTCCCCAGCCCCTGCGGCATGGTGATGGACGGGCCATAAACCTCGGCTGCAAAATGGGCTATAGCATTGAGGCCCACATTGCTCTCGAGGGCACTGGTAATCCAAGAGCCGATACCCCGCTCGTTAGCAAGCGATATCCACTCGCGGCACCCTGCCATGCCACCATGCAACGATGGCTTGAGGATGATGTATTGCGGCCGGATGGTGTCGAGCAGGTCGCGCTTGCGCTCCAGCGTGTTCACGCCGATCAGTTCCTCGTCGAGGGCGATGGGCAAGGGAGAGCACTGGCACAGCCGTGCCATCTGCTGCCACTGCCCCGCCATGATGGGCTGCTCAATGGAGTGGATGTCGTTGAGCGACAACTGGCGGAGTCTGTCAAGAGCCTCGCTGGGCGAGAAAGCGCCATTGGCATCCACCCTCAACTCGATGCGGTCACTGCCGTATCGGTCGCGCAGACGGCGGATCAGTGCCATTTCATCGGCAAAATCGATGGCTCCGATCTTGATTTTCACACAGCCAAACCCCTGGTCTAACTTCTGCTCCAGGCGCCGCGACATCGTTTCAAAATCACCCATCCACACCAGGCCGTTGATGGGAATGCCCTCCTCGCCACGGGAAAACGGCGTGCCCGACAGCGCAGTGCTGCCTCCAAGGTGCAGTTGCCGCCAAGCCATCTCCAAGCCAAAGAGCATCGACGGATAATGCCGCAAAGCCTCGGCATCGATGTCACCGTGGGCACACACGTCGTCGCAATGGCGCCGTAACACCTCGTCGTAATCAGGCAGGTCGTCACAACTGAGTCGAGGCAGAGGCGCGCACTCCCCCACTCCGACCACACCAGGCAGATCGTCGCTGGTGATATGGACAAAACGGCTCGTGCGCGTACGGTACACGCCGCGTGAGGTGCCCGCCGGCTCCTTGAAGTGGAACACCCGAGTGGCGATATCGATGTGATAACGGCTCATCAGGGCAGATAGGGATACTGGTCGAAATCGGGTTTGCGCTTCTCAAGGAAAGCCTTGCCACCCTCTTGCGCCTCGTCCATGCAATAGTAGAGCATGGTGCAGTCGCCAGCCAGTTGCTGGATGCCTGCCTGGCCATCAAGTTCGGCATTGAGGCCCATCTTGATCATGCGCAGAGCCAGTGGTGAACGTTCCATCATGGTCTGTGCCCACTCGACGCACTCGTCCTCGAGGCGTTCCAGAGGCACCACCTTGTTGACCATGCCCATCTGCTCAGCCTCGCGGGCGGTGTACTGTCGGCACAGGAACCAGATCTCGCGAGCCTTTTTCTGCCCAACGATGCGTGCCAGATAGGACGAGCCGAAGCCCGCATCAAACGAGCCTACCTTGGGACCCGTCTGGCCAAAGATGGCATTTTCGCTGGCAATCGTCAGGTCACACACCACGTGCAGCACGTGTCCGCCACCGATGGCATAGCCATTGACCATCGCGATAACGGGCTTGGGCAGACGGCGTATCTGCATCTGCACATCGAGCACGCTCAAGCGGGGCACACCCTCGCTGTCGACATAGCCGCCGCGTCCCTTGACGTGCATGTCGCCACCGGCGCAGAAGGCCTTGTCGCCCGCTCCGGTGAGCAGCACCACGCGTATGTCGGAAGCCTCACGGCAGTGGTTGAAGGCCTGGGACATCTCCAGCGTCGTCAACGGTGTGAAGGCATTGCGGTATCGCTCGCGGTTGATGGTAATCTTGGCGATGCGGTCATATTGCTCAAACAGGATTTCCTTGAAGTCAAATCCCTCAATCTTCTTCCATTCTCTTGTTGCCATATATCTATCAGTATATTATATTTTGTTTTAGTCGTTAGACTTGCAGGTGATTCAATTTGTGATGCAATGACTCGACGGCTTGCTGCCATACGCTGCGGTCACGGGCCGCATCGGTAACCACTTCGAGCAGGCGCGGGCGGTCGCTGCTATCCTGCACCAGCCAGGTGATGCCGCTATACAGGTCTTCACTGCCATAGGCCGCACGATACTCCACACCGTGCTGCTCACAGCAGCCTCGCGCGTGGGTCGAGTGGCCAGCCGCTATCATCGCGTCGCGGGCGGGTGATGCCTCCAGTCCAGGCAGTTGGGAGAATATGCCTCCACCGCCGTTGTTGAGCAAGAGGATGCGCAAGTTGCCACGCAGGTTGCTGTTCCACAGAGCATTCTGGTCATAGAAGAAACTCAAGTCGCCCGTCACACACAGCACGCGCTCATCAGTCACTGCGGCACAGCCTGCAGCGGCCGAGGTTGAGCCCTCGATACCGTTAACCCCTCGGTTACAACGCACGTGCTGCCGGGCAAACAAATTGGCCAGACGCACGGGTTGACTGTTGGCGAAATGCAGTGTAACAGGCTCATCGAGTTCCCTGAGAGACTGCAAAGCCAACTTCACAGCCAGCATCTGGGAGAAATCGGGTCGCAGAAAGTCGAAATGCCAGACAATCTGATCCAGATGCTCACACCACAGCCTGGCAAAAGGATCGCCCTTGGCCATGGCCATGCCAAACAGTTTTTCCAACACTTGTAAAGCCGCAGCAGGAGCACAATGGATGACTTGCGTCAAGTGGCCGAAGGTATCGTGCACCTCACCATGGGCGCTGATCTGAATCATAGGCACATCCGTCAAGCGGCGCAGATAGGCCTTGACGCGCTTGCTCACGAGCGTGCCGCCCATGTAGATGACAACATCGGGCGCAAAATCGGGATTCTGCTCTACCAGAGGCAGTAACTCGTCAAACGCATTGCCGCCGACATCTGAACCCAATGACTCGACAAGCACAGCCAAGTGGGGCACCAGGCAGTTCATAATTTTAGGAGTGACCAAGCCTGGAGACATCTGGCCGATAACCAACATCGGTTTTTGGGCCGATTTTATGGGCTTCAGAGCCTCAAAAAGTGCCATTTCATCGATCGAAACGGCCATTGCAGTGATGATACGCTCCACAGGCAACGCAGGCACTGTGAAGTTAAATAAGGGCTCGTCATAGGGGACATTGATGTGCACCGGTCCGCCACGGCGTGCAGCCAGCAGCGCCTCGTTGGCCAGCCGGTTGCAGTGCCAGCGGGTGAGATCATCGTGGGGCTCCACCAGGTTAACATCCAGCAGCGCAAACCGTGACAAGGCACCTGGCTGATCGATGGTCTGGCCCATCTGCTGGCCGATATGGCCCATCGGACGGTCGGCACTGATGACCACAAGCGGCAGATGACGGTGCCGTGCCTCGGCTACAGCGGGCGCCAGATTGAGCAGCGCCGTGCCTGAAGTAACGACCACTGCGACAGGCTCCTGCAACTGCTCGGCTATGCCCAGTGCAAAAAAGCCCGCACTACGCTCGTCGGTGACGGGATAGCACTTGATCAGCGGATGCTCGTTGAGATTGTGGACGATGGGCGCGTTGCGCGAGCCCGGGCACACCACCGCATGCTTCAGGCCGTGGCCCACCATCACCGCACACAGGATGTTGATATTTTCCTTGTCGCTATAACTCATGATATGGTGCAATCTATAAGGGACAACATAGCGTGCATCTTGGCCGCTGTCTCGTCCCACTCCATCTGTTCGACACTCTGCGGCAGGATTCCTCCACCGGCAAACAGGCGATAACGATTGTCCAAGATGCGCATGCAGCGCAACGAGACAAACATGGCAGTGTCGCCATCGAGGTTGACAGGACCCGAGAAACCACTGTAATAACTGCGGTCAAGATCCTCATTGTCAAGGATAAACTGATGTGCCTCGCGCTTGGGCACACCACACACGGCAGGTGTGGGATGCAAGGCGTGAAGCACAGCGCCGATTTGGGTATCGCCAGTGAGTGTAAAGGCAAAATCTGTACGCAGATGTTCCAGGATGCCAGCCCGCGTGGTGTAGGGTCCATCGGCCTGTATATCGTCGCTATACCTTGCCAAGCATGACTCGATGTACTGCGCCACATACTGCTGCTCATGCAGGTTCTTGTCGCTCCATTGCGGCGCGGATCCTGTAGCCCGCATGGTGCCAGCCAGAGCCATCGTGTGATACCGGCCTGCATGGCACGAGAGAAGCACCTCGGGGGTTGCCACAAGCCATGTGCCGCATTGCGGTGCGGAAAACAACGTGACAAAAGCCTCAGGATAGGCCTTGCAAGCCTGCACAAACAAGGTGACGGGATGAGTGGTGCCATGATGCTCGACATCGGCACAGCGAGCCAAGACCAACTTTTGGATACCGGATTCCGAAAAAACCCGATGAAACCGGCCAAAAACCTGGTGATAAGCATCTCTCGACGCTGGCCTGCCGGATAGTCCCGCACCATCAAGATACCATGGCAGATGATCGATGGCAGCCACCTCATCGAGGGTACAGACACACACCTGATCAGGACGCAGCATCACGATGGGTGAATCATCAGTGACGGTGAATGGCGCAATCACAAAGCCCGGCTCGCTGCCAATCGCTTCTACCGACGATAATGTGGCTGGACAGCCGTCTTGACACACCATGCTGCAATGGTCGGCATGGGGCAAACGATATAATGCAAAAGCATCCACTCTTCTGTTCCGATTTATTATTTTCAGTTTTTATCCTGATTCTTAAGAAATTCGACCAATCGCTCTACCGCACGGCCACGGTGGCTGATGCGGTTCTTATCTTGGGGCGACATCTGGGCAAAGGTGCTGCCATCACCCTCGACCGGCTGGAAAATGCTGTCGTAGCCGAAGCCTCCTGTGCCATGGCGCTCGGTGAGGATCATGCCCTCGACCTGACCCTCGAACAGATGCTCCTCGTCGCCCTGCAACAGCACGATAGCGGTACGGAAACGAGCCGTCCTGTCGGTCACACCCTGCAGATTGGCAAGCACCTTGTCGATGTTGGCCTCGCTGTCATGGCCAGGGCCTGCATAGCGTGCCGAGTAGATGCCAGGCTCGCCATTGAGCGCGTCAATTTCCAGACCCGTATCGTCGCTGAAGCAATCATAACCGTAATGCTGCTTGACAAATTCGGCCTTCATACGGGCATTGCCTTCGATGGTGTCGGCTGTTTCGGGAATATCCTCGTGGCAGCCCACGTCGACCAGTCCGAGTATTTCATAGCGGTCGCCCAGCATCTGCCTTAATTCCTGTAACTTGTGGGCATTGTTAGTCGCAAAAACGATTTTCTCCATTTGCCTGAATAAAATAAAGACAACTTAAACAACTCAAACAACAATTTATCGACAAGGCATTGTTGTTGTTCAAGTTGTTTAAGTTGTTTTCCAGTATTATACTACAACGTTTACAATCTTGTTAGGAACGACGATGACCTTCTTGGGCTGCTTGCCGTCGAGCCAACGGGCCGCACCTTCATCGGCCAGGGCTATGCGTTGCACCTCGTCTTGAGCGGTTCCGGCGGGCACCTCGATGTTGTAACGGGGTTTGCCATTGAACAGGACGGTATACTTCACGGTCGACTCCTTGAGATACTCCTCATTCCAGGTGGGCCACTGGGCGTCACACACGGTGGTATCGTGACCGAGCACATGCCACAGTTCCTCGGCAATGTGTGGTGCGAAGGGCGCCAGCAGCACAACCAGCGGCTCATAAATCTCGCGTGCACGGCACTTCATGCTCGTCAATTCATTGACGCAGATCATAAACGCGGCCACCGACGTGTTGTAACTGAACGTCTCGATGTCGCCGCTCACCTTCTTGATGAGTTTGTGCAGCGACTTGAGGGCTTCGGCACTCGGCTTCTCATCGGTCAACTGCATGTTGTCACCCTTGTAGAAGAGTGCCCACAGGCGCTTGAGGAAACGGTTCACGCCGTCGATGCCATTGGTGTCCCAAGGCTTGCTGGCCTCGACAGGACCCAGGAACATCTCATACAGGCGCAACGTGTCGGCACCATATCGGTCGACGATATCGTCGGGATTGACCACATTGAACATCGACTTGGACATCTTCTCAATGGCCCAGCCACAGATGTACTTGCCATTCTCAAGAATGAACTCGGCATCTTTGAACTCGGGACGCCAGTTGCGGAACTTCTCTATATCGAGCGCATCGGCATGAACGATGTTGACGTCGACATGAATGGGAGTCACATCATACTGGTCCTTGAGATTGAGCGAGACAAACTTGTTGGTGTCCTTGATGCGGTACACAAAGTTGCTGCGGCCCTGGATCATGCCTTGGTTGACCAGTTTGCGGAAAGGTTCCGCCTCGCACACATAACCGTAGTCATAGAGGAACTTGTTCCAGAAGCGGCTGTAAATCAAGTGACCCGTAGCGTGTTCGGTACCACCCACATAGAGGTCGACTTGACGCCAATAATCATCGGCCTCATGTGAGACAAGCGCCTCGTCGTTGTGCGGATCCATATAGCGCAGATAATAGGCCGACGAACCAGCGAATCCGGGCATGGTGTTCAACTCCAGCGGATAACCATCGGCAGTGACCCAGTTCTTGGCACGGCCCAGAGGGGGCTCCCCGGTCTCGGTGGGCAGGAACTTATCCACCTCGGGCAACTGCAGCGGCAGGTATTTCTCGTCGAGGGGCTGTGGCTGATTGTTCTCATCATAATAGATGGGGAACGGCTCACCCCAGTAGCGCTGACGACTGAAGATGGCATCTCTCAGGCGATAGTTGACCTTGACATGGCCAATGCCAGACTCCTCGATATACTGCTTGGTCTTGGCAATGGCTTCCTTGACCTGAAGGCCATTGAGTTGCAGGCGCTCGTTGGACGAATTGGTCATGATGCCCTCTTTGGCATCAAAACTCTCCTCACTCACGTCGGCACCTTCGATAAGCGGAATGATGGGCAGGTCGAAGTGTCGTGCAAAGGCATAGTCACGGCTGTCGTGAGCAGGCACTGCCATGATGGCTCCCGTGCCGTAACCCGCCAGCACATAGTCACTAATATATATAGGTATATTGTTACCTGTGATGGGATTAACGGCATAACTACCCGTAAACACGCCGCTCACCTTCTTCTCGATCATGCGCTCGCGCTCGGTCTTGTGCTTCACCTCGTCGAGATAGGCATAGACAGCAGCACGCTGGTCGGCCGTTACCACATCATCAACATAGATGCTCTCGGGAGCCAGTACCATAAAGGTCACGCCAAAGATGGTGTCTGCCCTGGTGGTGAAAATCAGCAGGCTCTTGTCGCTGTCAGCGATAGGGAAAGTCATCTCGGCACCCTCGCTGTAGCCGATCCAGTTGCGCTGAGTCTCCTTGATAGACTCGGTCCACTCGATGGTGTCCAAATCACGCAAGAGACGTCCGGCATAGGCCGACACACGCAGGCACCACTGTCTCATCATCTTCTGCTCGACAGGATATCCGCCACGCACCGACACACCCTCGCTCACCTCGTCGTTGGCCAGCACAGTGCCCAACTTGGGACACCAGTTGACCATGGTGTTGCCCAGATAGGCGATGCGGTAATTCATGAGCACATCGTTACGTTCCACCTGAGTCATGGCATTCCACTGGTCGGCGGTAAACTCGTCGGTGCTGCTGGTGTGGGCATTGCAGCCTTGTGTACCATGCTTCTCAAAGTGTGCCACCAGTTCGTCGATGGGACGAGCCTTATCCAGGTGGGTGTCGTAATAACTGTTGAACATCTTCAGGAAAGCCCACTGTGTCCACTTGTAATACTTGGGATCACAGGTGCGCACCTCACGGTCCCAGTCATAGCAGAAACCAATCTTATCGAGTTGCTCGCGATAGCGGGCGATGTTCTCGTTGGTGGTGATTTCAGGATGCTGACCGGTCTGAATGGCATATTGCTCGGCAGGCAGTCCATAAGCGTCATAGCCCATGGGATGCAACACGTTGAAGCCCTTCAATCTCTTGTAACGGGCATAAATGTCACTAGCGATGTATCCCAGAGGATGTCCCACGTGCAGTCCTGCTCCCGAAGGATAAGGAAACATGTCGAGCACATAGAATTTTGGGCGCTTGGAATCAATGTCACACTTATAGGTGTGATGATCGCGCCAGTATTGCTGCCACTTCTGCTCTATCTCTTTATAATTATAGTCCATTAATAGGTGGTATAGTTGTTAGTTGTTAGTATTTAGTTGTTGGTGTCGGTTATTTTATAAGAGTTTCTTGATGTCTTCCTCAATCACCTTGCACTCGGTGGTGGGCTCATAACGCTCTACCACGTTACCATCACGGTCGACCAGAAATTTGGTGAAGTTCCACTTGATGTCTGACTTGGTGGCATAGTCGGGATCAGCCTTGGAGAGCATCTCGTCGAGCAGGGCACCAATCTTGTGACCCTTGTCAAAACCCTTGAAACCGCGCTGTGACTTCAGGTAGGTATAGAGCGGTGACTCGTTCTCGCCGTTGACCTCGATCTTCTTGAACTGGGGAAATTCGGTGCCGAAGTTGAGCGTGCAGAACTGATGGATTTCCTCCTCGGTGCCGGGAGCCTGCTCACCAAACTGGTTGCAGGGGAAATCGAGAATTTCCAGACCCTGATCCTTATAATTCTTATATAAAGCCTCCAGTTCCTCATATTGCGGTGTGAATCCGCAACGGGTAGCCGTGTTGACAATGAGCAGCACTTTACCCTTATACTCGGTTAACGACACGTCGTTGCCACGACGATCCTTCACTGTGAAGTCATATACATTCTGTGCCATAATGCTAAATACATTAAATATAATTAATAATGATAGAATACTGATTTTTTTCATATATACCTTGAATGACTGCTGATGGTGGTTATGTACATTATATTATAATTATACTCTCTACTTGATGATGCCCAGGTCACGCGAGATGTCGAGCATGCGCTGGATGGGCTTGACAGCACGCTTCGCTATCTCGGGATCGACCGTGATCTCGGGCGCCATGTACTTGAGCGAATTGTATAATTTCTCAAGAGTGATCAACTTCATGTACTCGCACTCGTTACAAGCGCATGTTCCATCCTCGGGAGGCGCCGGGATAAAGGTCTTGTCGGGACAGCGACGCTGCATCTCGATGAGGATGCCGCTCTCGGTGCACACGATAAACTGCTTGCTCTCGCTGTCGACAGCATAGTTGAGCAAGGCTTGGGTCGAGCCCACCTTGTCGGCCAGGATGCGCACGGGCTTGGGACACTCGGGATGCACGAGCACCTTGGCATCAGGATACTGGCGCTTGAGGTCGACGAGTTTCTCTACGCTGAATTTCTCGTGCACATGGCAGGCACCATCCCACAAGATCATGTTGCGACCCGTGATGCTGTTGATGTAATTACCCAGGTTACGGTCAGGGCCAAAGATGATTTTCTCATCCTTAGGCAGGCTGCCCACGATCTCCTTGGCATTGGACGAAGTCACCACCACATCGGTCACGGCCTTGACCGCGGCACTGGTGTTGACATAACTGATGACCGTGTGGCCCGGATGGGCGTTGACAAAGCGCTCAAACTCGTCGGCCGGACAACTGTCGGCCAGCGAGCAGCCAGCGCTCAAGTCAGGTACGATCACCGTCTTGTCAGGACACAGGATTTTGGCCGTCTCACCCATAAAGTGCACACCACACAGCACGATCACCGGCGCATCGGTCTTGGCCGCCAACTGCGCCAGAGCCAGGCTGTCGCCGATGTGGTCGGCCAACTGCTGTATTTCCTCGCGCTGATAGTAATGAGCCATGATGACTGCATTGCGCTCGCGCTTCAGTCGCAGGATTTCTTCTCTGAGGTCGATACCATCCTGGATGGGTTCATCGACATAGCCTTTTTCTACATTCATTATATTATATATTTTGTTTTTTAATTTTTTAAAAATCTAAATTTAACTACAATAATTATGCCTGTTAATAGTGTTGAAAACTTTTACAGCCATTCTGCCATCTGGTCACTAATCATCATCCAATCTAAGTTATCGATAGTTTATCGACAAGCCTAATGACTGAGTCATAGTGGTTAAGATAGTTTATTAACAAGGTGTAAACAACCTGCAAAGTTAATAAATAATTGCGGGATTACCCATCAAAAGTTGATGAAAACCATGTTTAAAAGGCAATAAAAAATTATGGCTAAGTTTTTTTGAATTCTAGGGAAACAATGATAAGCAGAATCGAATTGGATTTGTCAAGAGTTTTTTATTGATTTTTGTTGAAGAATTATCAACAACTATTGACAAGGTTGTTGACAGCAAAGTGAACCGGACAGGCTGGATTGTAAAATGTTTTGTACCTTTGTGCTGGAATTTGTTGGAAATAACTACTACATTAATATATTAATCATGGCGAGAAAGAAGTCGATGCTGGAACTGCATCGTGTGGATGTGGAGCAATACAGGCATGTGAGCAAACTGCCTGTGACGGTGGTGCTTGACAATGTGCGCAGCGAGATGAACGTGGGATCGGTGTTTCGCACAGCCGATGCTTTTCTGATCGAGCGCATCATGCTGTGTGGCATCACACCTCGGCCTCCCAAACCCGAGATTCACAAGACGGCTCTGGGTGCTGAGGAGTCGGTCGATTGGCAGTACTATGCTACCACAGTCGAGGCTATAGAGCAACTCAAGGGCGAGGGCTACATGATTTGTTCGATCGAGCAGGTGCATGACAGTGTGAGCCTGGATCAATTTGCGCTGGACCCAGGCACTCGTGTTGCTATCGTGATGGGCAATGAGGTGAAGGGCGTCAGTCAGGAGGTGGTTGACATGAGTGACCAATGTGTGGAGATTCCCCAACATGGCACTAAGCACTCGCTCAACATCTCATGCTGTGCGGCCATCGTGATGTGGCACATCTACCAGTTGCTGAAGCCATGATGATTAAATAGAACAAAAGTTATTAACAAGCGGTAGATTATTAGTAATCGTGAGAAATAATAGGACAAATTGTAAATTTTGGCTTCCAAAATAGTTAAAATTGGAATGTTAAAAGGTGTTTTTTTTAACACTATTATTTGAATATAACTTTTCTAAAATATCTCAGTTTTTTTTTATTTAATTTCCTTATTATTAGTTGATTATAATATTTTTTGTTATTATTTGCTCATTTTTTTGCAAAATATTTTTAAAATGAACAAAACGTCAGAAAATAAGTGCACTTAGTTAAAATCTTCCATTTATTTTGCCCATTTCACATTTTTTGACTAGTTTTGCATACATGTAAAAATCGATAGCGGCGCTATTGAAAAGCACCATCGAGACCTTACATGAAACTGATATTTTTGAAACACATTTTACTATTGTATTAATTTAATAAACATCACTATTTTATGAAGAAGCTATTTCTGCTGCTGATAGCCATTTGCGCTATCTCACTGGGCATGAGTGCCCAACAAGTAGTGAGGGGACAGGTTACCGATGCCAACGGCGAGCCGCTGATTGGTGCTACGGTACAACCCATTGGCGGAGGAAACGGCGCAGCCACCGACGTGAACGGTGAATTCTCGCTGAATCTTCCTTATAATGTGAAGACCCTCAAGGTTTCGTATGTGGGTTACAAGACCCAAGAACTTCCCGTTCAGCCTAACATGGCCATCACGTTGAGTGACAACGGCACCGCTCTGGACGAGGTGATGGTAGTTGCCTATGGTACTGCCAAGAAGACCTCCTACACCGGTTCGGCCGAGGCTGTATCCAACAAGAAACTGGAGTTGCGTCCTGTGACCGACGCTACCAAGGCCCTCGAGGGTAACGTAGCCGGTCTGCAGGTTACCAGCGCATCGGGCCAGCCCGGTTCGTCGCCCAGCATCCAGATTCGTGGTTACGGTTCGATCAACGCATACAGCACCCCGCTGTACGTAGTTGATGGTGCACCCTTTGACGGCAACCTGAGTTCAATCGCTCCCTCGGACATCGAGTCGATGACTGTCTTGAAGGATGCAAGTGCTGCCGCTCTGTATGGTGCCCGTGGTGCCAACGGTGTTGTGATGATCACTACCAAGAAGGGTGTTGAAGGCCGCAGCAATGTGATGTGGCGTTCGACCTTCGGTTGGTCATCGCGTGCCACCAAGCGCTACCAGCATGTTGACCAGAAGGAGTATGTTCAGCTCGTGTATGAGGCTCTGCGCAACCAGGCTATTGACAATGGTAATAGCTGGAGTGATGCCGAGGCCATCGCCCGTGCTGGCCTGAGCGGTCAGCTGGGTGGCGAGCAGTACAACCCCTTCAAGAATTACAGCTGGGATCAGTTGATTGACCCCGCTACTGGTTACGTTCGCGAGGATGCCAAGAGTGCCTGGGACGAGGACTGGTATGACAGCGTTATCCGCAACAACGCCTTCCGTCATGAGCATCAGTTGCAGGTGACCGGCGGTAGCGAGCACGCACAGTACATGATGTCGTTGGGTTACCTGAATGAGGACGGTATCCTGAAGACCACCAACTATGAGCGTTACACCGGCCGTGCCAACATCACGAGCCAGATCACTGACTGGTTGGGTGCTAACATCAACGCTTCGTTGGCCCACTCGGTAAGCAACTTCAGCGACTATGACGGTACCAGCACTTCTAACCCCTGGTACACCGCACAGTTCATCAACCCGCTGCTGCCTGTTTACTTGAAGGACATCAACGGTAACACCGTGTATGACAGCGATGGTAACATCCAGTATGACTGGGGTGAGGCAACTCCCAATGGTACCCGTCCCGGTTCGTTGAGCGACTTCTCGTCGCTGGGTATGCTGATGCTCGATAAGGCCGACACCAAGCGTGACGTTGCTGGCCTGCGCACCGGTCTGGTGCTGGGTAGCGACCTGGCCAAGTACGGCTGGCGTCAGGGCTTGAAGCTGGCTGTGAACTTCAGCATGGACTATGTGAACCGCAACTACATGCGCTACATGAACTCGCAGCACGGTAACCAGGCTAACGCCGGTGGTCTGCTGGAGAAAACCAATAGCCGCACTCAGAGTTACACCTTCAACCAGTTGCTGACTTGGGACCGCTCCTTCGGTGATCACACCATCGGCCTGTTGCTGGGTCACGAGTGGTATGCTTACCAGTACAGCTACCTGCTGGCTGGCAAGACCAACCTGGTTGACGGCATCTTTGAGTTGCGTCCCGCAACCACACTGCTCGAGGCTGACTCTTATACCGACAATTACCGCATCGACTCTTACTTCGGCCGTATCAACTACAACTATGGTGGCCGTTACTTCTTGAGCGCTTCGCTCCGTCAAGATGCTTCATCGCGTTTCCACCCCGATCACAATAAGGGTACCTTCTGGAGCGTTGGTGCCAACTGGCGTGTATCTGGTGAGAAGTTCATGCAGAACGTGGGCTGGATCAACAACCTGTCGGTAAAGGCCAGCTATGGTGAGCAGGGTAACGATATGTTGACCACTTACTATGCATGGCAGTCACTGTACGACCTGAGCTACAGCAACGCTACCAACATCGGTGCGCTGATCTCTTCGCTCGAGAACCAGAACGTATCTTGGGAGAAGAGCCAGAACTTCAACGCTGGCTTCGACGCTATCCTGTTCAACCACCGCTTGCAGTTGAACGTTGACTTCTACAACCGTCTGACCAAGAACATGCTGCTTAACCGTCCCATGGCATTGTCGACCGGTTTCACCGGCTTCATGGACAACGTGGGCGACATGCGCAACCGTGGTGTTGAGGCTTCACTGCGCATCACCCCCGTTCGCACTGCCGACTTTGAGTGGAACATCACTGCAATGGCTACCCACAACAAGAACAAAGTCATCAAGCTGACTAAGGAGGCTCCCGAGCTGATCAGCGGTGTTCGCGTGATCAAGGAAGGTATGCCCATCTACACCTATTATATGGCTAAGAGTGCCGGTGTTGACCCCTCGAACGGTCATTCACTGTACTGGGCATATGAGAAGGACGACGACGGCAACATGGTTCCTGGCACTGAGTATATCACCGATAGCTACTCGGTTGCTAACACCTGCAAGTACTACCTGGGCAGCCGTCAGGCTGACATCTTCGGTTCGCTGGGTACCGACTTCACCTGGAAGGGTCTGACCCTGAGTGTGCTGACTACCTACTCGCTGGGTGGCAAGGTTTATGACAGCCTGTATGCCAGCGACATGAACCTGTGGTACCTGAGCTCGACCTGGAACAAGAACGCCATGCGCCGTTGGCAGAAGCCCGGTGACGTAACCGACGTTCCTCGCTCGACCATCTCTGAGTCGATTGCTACCAACGACCGCTTCCTGATCGATGCTAGCTACTTCGCTATCAAGAACATCACTTTGGCATGGGCTCTGCCCAACAACTGGATCAGCAAGCTGGGTATGACCGGTGCCCGTATCTTCGGTTCGGTCGACAACCTGGCTCTCTTCACCCACCTCGATGGTATGGATCCCCAGTACAACTTCAGTGGTGGTACCGATTATGAATACAGCCCCAACAAGACCTACACCGTGGGTATCGAGCTGAACTTCGGTAAGAGCTATGCTACCGCTGCTCCCGCCGTCAACGTTAACGCCTTGAATAGTCAGATCAACGACCTGCGCGCTCAGCTCGCTGACGCTCAGGGTGCCGCTGCCGACGCCAACAGCCGTCTGGCTCAGCTGCAGAACGACCTGAATGCCGCTAACAAGGCTCTGGCCCAGTGCAAGAACGACCTGAACGCTGCCAAGAACGCCGCTCCCAAGGTGGTTGACAACAGCAAGCAGTACATGAACATCCTGGTTCACTTCCCCAAGAGTGGTACCGCAATCACTGCCGACCAGCGTGCCAACGTTGAGCGCGTGGCTGCTTATCTGAAGAGCCATCCCGAGGCAACCTGCGTTATCAAGGGTTATGCTTCGCCCGAGGGCAAGGAAGAGGTGAACATCAAGCTCGCTAACGGCCGTGCCGCCAGCGTGAAGGATATGCTCGTCAAGAAGTATGGTATCGCTGCCAACCGCATCAACGCCGCTGGCCAGGGTATCAGCAACATGTTTGACGAATTGAGCTGGAACCGTGTTTCCATTTGCGAAATCATTGTTAAGTAAGATTAATCAGTTTTTAGTTTTAAGTTTTTAGTTTTAAGTAATATTACCTTATTGACTATTCAATTTCAGGCGATACTAACTGTACTTAAAACTTAAAACTTACAACTTACAACTAAAACAAGATACAAACATGAAAAAGATATTTAAATATTTGTTTATTGGGATGTTTGGCGTGCTCTGCCTCTCGTCATGCTCTAGCGACTTGCTGGAGACCGAGCCCACCGACAAGATGTCGGGTTCAACCTTCATGAGCGACGCCACCAAGGCCCTCATCCCCCTGAACGGTATCTACCGCTCGATGTACACTGCTGGCTGGTCCACCACTGGCAATACGCACCAGTGCTTCGGTATCAGCGCCTATAACCTGATGGGCGAGGTCATGGGTGACGACTTCATCATGGGTGCCCAGGGTTCAGGCTGGTTCTGGTTCGACGCTGCCTATAATGTAAAGGGCCGTTTCACCAGCAGCTCATGGCGCAGCTATGACCTGTGGATGGCCTACTACACCTGGATTGCTAACGCTAACTATATCATCGCTGCCGAGGAGACCATGGAAGGCTCCAGCGAGGATGTTGGCTACGTAATCGGTCAGGCTTATGCCATCCGTGCCTACAGCTACTTCATGTTGGCACAAACCTTTGCACGCAACTACAACTTCAGCAACGATCCTTGTGTGCCCATCTACAATGAGCCCACTATGACCACCACCACCGGTCAGCCCCGCTCGACCGTGGCTCAGGTGTATGAGCAGATCGACAATGACATCAACAAGGCTATTGAGTTGCTGGCCAAGAGCCCTGCTCAGCGTCATCCCAGCCACATCAGCTATGCTGTGGCTCTGGGTCTGAAGTCCCGCATCGCCCTCGTCGAGGAGAAGTGGGGTGAGGCCCTGGACGCTGCCCAGAAGGCTATCGCCGCCAGTGGCAAGAGCATTCAGACTGTTGATGCCAGCGCATTTGCTCCCAACAAGGCTAACTTCATCAACTCTGTTGGCCAGGGTAACGTGATGTGGGGTGCTCAGATCGTCAGCGATCAGGCTGGTATGTATGCTTCGTTGATGACCCACATGAGTGGCACCGCCCCCTATGGCGAGCGTGCTCCCAAGGAAATCTCAAGCTGGCTGTATGGCAAGATGCGTAGCACCGATGCACGTCGTGCTTGGTGGAATCCTGCCAAAGGCTACCTGCAGAAGAAGTTTGAGTTCTCCAACTCCCAGACCTGGGAAGCCGACTACATCTGGATGCGCGTTGAGGAGATGTACCTCAATGCTGCCGAGGCCGCTTGTATGAGTGGTAATGACGCTCTGGCCAAGGAGTACCTGATGGCTTTGATGAGCAAGCGTGATCCCAATTACAGCACCAACAAGACTGGTACCGCACTGGGTAATTTGACTACCGATGAGACCGGTTCGCTGCGCGAGGAGATCCTGATCCAGCGTCGTCTGGAGCTGTGGGGCGAGGATGGCCGTATCTACACTATCCGTCGTCTGCACCAGGGCTTCGTGCGTCCCAGCGAGTATGGTTGGCCCGATGGTCTGCTGCTGCCTACCCACCAGAAAGCTATGAAGGATCCCGCCAGCTACCTGTGGGTACTGACCATTCCTCAGGCCGAGTTTGACGGCAATGAGAACATGGACATTAACAAGGATCAGAACCCCGTTGGTGACTATCCCGAGTAAAGAATGTTAAACACAATTAACTAATTGATTATTATGAAATTAGGTAAATATATTTTAGGCTTGGCTCTCATCGCTGCTGCTTTTACCAGTTGCGATACTGAGAACAAGGGTGCCATCTATGAGCCCACTGTAGCCAATGTCTCGTTCATTACTGCTGAGCAGAGCACACTGACTAAGGCTAACAGCATTACTGTTCCCGTGGCTGTGGGCCGTGCTATCACCGATGGAAGTGCATCTTACACAGTTACTATCTCTGATGCCTCTGAGGGCGTAACCCTCAAGGATCAGCAAGTGACCTTTGCCGCTGGCGAGGGTATGGCTTATGTCAATGTTGACTTTGCCAATATGGGACCTGGTCAGACCTACAAGTGCACGCTGAGTCTGTCTAACGACGCTGTTGCTACTGCCAACACCGAGTTTGGTGAGCAGATCACTTCGACCCAGGTCAGCGTGATGTGCGACTTTGACTGGGAAGAACTGGGCAACGGTTTCTACAGTTCACCTGACTGGTGGGAAGAGGAATTTGATGTTCCTGTCTCCCATGCCAAGGGTTCTAACATCTACCGCTTGATCGGCTTGTTCCAGGAAGGTTATGACATTCAGTTCACCATCAATGCTGACAACACTGTGACCGTTCCTGGTCAGCCCTCGTGGTATCATTCTGATTACGGTGATGTATGGCTGGTAGGTGATGCTAATGATACTGCCGACGGTTATGCAGGTACCTATGATCCTGCTACCAAGAAGATCACCTTCATCCTGTATCACTATGTTCCCGGCGTTGGTGGTTTCGGTACCTTCGTTGATACTCTGACCATGCCGTAATCAAATTGCAAGTTCTTAACTAGAACATCATTCTAACCGCAAGGGTGGGCGCTCCCGCAACAGGGGAAGGTGCCCACCCTTCGTCAATGGGTGTCCCATTATGTTATAATTTCCCAAATGTGGGTCAAAAACATCACTTTTGGGAAATGATGAAAAACTTTACGTCAGTTAAACAGGTCATCGAGAGTGACCTCGTTTTGCACAATTCCTGAGTGTTTGTTGGGCAAAATCCCATAGGTGGTAATCATCGTGATCACGGGAGCCTTCCGGGTCTTGGTTTCGGCTATGAACCATGCCATGCGGTCACGCAACAGCATCTCATAGTCCCTATCAATCATGTACCGATTAACTGAAAACTTCATTTCACACAGATTGATGATGCGGTCGGCTCGGTCAATGACCATATCAATCTGGTAATGGTGCTCTGCATTATTGCTGCGCCATGAACTGGTGGCAGTGGCGATACCGCCAATACTGAGGCTTTGTTTGATCTGTGGTAGGTGTAGCATGCACAGCAGTTCAAAGCTAAATCCTTGCCACGCCCTCACTTGCGGGGAATTCATGTTATGCTCCCACCAATGCTCATCCTGGCTACGGTCATTTGCGACAAATTGAAGATAGAATAAAGTATAGAAGTCAGTAAGCCGATAGATGACATTCTTTTTTTTGGAACCAAATGAAGAGTATCCCAGGATGAAGTCGCACCGCTCGAGATGGTTGAGGGTGCGGGTCAATCCACTGCCAGTGATATTCAACTGCTTGCTGATTTCCTGTCGTGTCATGCCCTGGCGTTTACTGGAAAGTGCTTTTACCACATCAATATATTGATTGGCGTTCTTGAATAAGGACAAATATAATTCGCCAAACTCTTCACGCAACTCTGCATTCTTGTGGAAGTAGAGTCGGTCTATGTTCTGCATGAGGCTGTTGCCTGGGCGTATAAGACTCAAGTAATAGGGAACTCCACCCATGGCCATATAGCACTGGGCTATCTGGAAACGGTCCCATCGACATCCCAGTGCTTCAAGATACTCTTCGGTCTCGGCAAGTGTGAAGGGCCGCAGATATATCCGACAGGTGATGCGGTTGTGCAATCCGCCCGTGTTGTATATGAGTTTATCGGTCATCCATGATGTGGCCGAGCCGCAGGCAATCAGGCAGATGTCATCTTGTGCTGCCGCCCATCCGTTCCAGAAGTTTTCCAGAGCATTGACAAAGTCGCTCTTGGCCTTGTCCATCCATGGCATTTCATCAATAAAGACGATTTTGCGGCCCGAGCGCCGTTCTAGCAGTTGGCGTAGGTGCCTAAAAGCCTCCATCCAATTATTCACGGACGGGGCAAAAGATGTCTTGCCATATTGCTGCAATGCCAATGCAAAAATCTCGAGTTGTTGTCGTGTTGTGATCCCTCGCACTCCAACATAACTGAAAGCATACTTATCACGTGTGAATTGGCGCACCAGGAATGTCTTGCCGATGCGACGTCGTCCATAGACGATGACAAACTCTGACCGATTAGACTCACAACAGCGCTTCAACTCGGCTATTTCTTGTTTTCTTCCGATTAATTTATTCATAAATAGTTTGTTATGTTGTGTGGCAAAGGTAAATCAAATATATTTCACATGCAAAATATTTTGTTGATATTTTACCAAATGTGGGTCAAAAACATCACTTTTGGGAAATTATGAAATTTATTTTTTCCCAAATGTGGTTCAAAAACATTACTTTTGGGAGAAAATTCCGCATGGTGCGGCGGGAGGCGCATTCCGACAGTTTTAGAGCCGAAAAACTACCCATTAGCAGTAGCAAATGGACACTAACAGAAAAAAAATTGGTTTTTTTTGAAACTTTTTGGGGTGGTTGTGCGTCTATAGTATAGAGATTAACAATTAAAGAAAGATAAGATATGAAGAAGGTATTGGTAATGAGCCTGTTGGCTCTGGTGGTGGTGACGATGTCGTCATGCCTGCATGTGAAACTCGGTGAGAATGGCTGGTCGTTGATCAACAAGGCTGGTCGCAGCAACAATACGCCCACACAGGTTCATCAGGTCAACGAAGTGACCCAGATGGAGGCCTTTGACGTAATCGACGTGGCAGGCCCGTTCAATGTGATTCTGGAGCAGGGTCAGGCCGCTACGGTGCGCGTCGACGGCACCGTAGACCAACTCGGTAACATGACCATCTATGTGAAGGATGGTGATCTGGTCATCGACATGAAGGAGGACATGGTGGATGCCAGCAAGTTCTTTGATGGATTGAGGGTGTTTGTGTCCTCACCTATGGTCAAGAGCATCGAGGTTGACGGTTCAGGATCATTGACGGCTCCAAAGGCTTTGGCCGTCAACGATATGAATCTGGAAGTGTCTGGTTCGGGCGATATCACGCTGGCACAACTCACCTGCAAGGGTCTGGACATTGAGGTCGCTGGCTCTGGCAATGTGATGACGGGTCTTGTCCAGGCCGATGCAGTGAAAAACTCGATTGCCGGCTCGGGCGGCATTGAGTTGACAAGTGTGGTCTGCAATGCAGTGAAAAACTCGATTGCCGGCTCGGGCGACATTGAGTTGGCAAGTGTGGTCTGCAAGGAAGTGAAAAACTCGATTGCCGGCTCGGGCGACGTCACGCTCAACAACCTGAATGTGGATCACGTGAGCACGTCGATTGCCGGATCGGGCGATGTGATACTGCGCGGCACGGTAGGCAGCCACAGCGAGGAAATCGCCGGCAGCGGCAGGGTGGATGTTTCGGGAATTAAAAGCAAATAATCAGGAATGTCGCATTCGGCAGGTCATCTCTTGGCCTTGATTCCTAATTGATAGAGCAACTCGGCGGTGGTGCTGTGACGCTTGCCGTTGAGGTCAAATAAATAGGCGTTGACGTCGGTCGGCGCCATTTTTTGTGCATTGTTGAAGCGTTCGGGCCGCGTGATGCGGGTAAATACCACACGCTGGATGTCTCTCTTGTGACAGCGTCCCATGCTGTAGCCCATCTGTTCGGGATGCTTGCCGGGGCCATTGGATGACCAATAGGTGACCGTGTCGCCCTCGCAGCCCATGTAGATGACGCTGTGGCCAGCCTCCTGGTCGGCGTCGCGATGGTCGTCACAGCCGATGATGGCTCCGCTGTCGCTGCCGCGGCTCTCGTTGCGGTTCCAGAAAATCTTCATCAGGTCGCCCGGAATGGCGCGCGTCCACACGTCGAGGGCGCACCACTCCTGGTCGCTGAGATAGCGCTCGCCGGGTGTCTCGCGGTTGCGTTCGCTCTTGGCTCCACGGTAGGCTGTGAAACTGTAACCTGCCCCTAGTTCACGCACCAGCACTCCCAGGCTGGGGCCATTGGCGTTGGCACGGCCCCAGAAGCCCACGCCATCGTCCTGGCCGAGTCCGTCGGGATTGAGCGCATCGGCGATGCCCACATAGGGTTTCATGTTGATCCAAGCCTCACGCTTGATTTTGCCCTTGGTGTCCCAGATGAGCAGGGCCTTGATGATGACCGAATAGGTGGCGCTGGAGCAGAACGACGGCTGCGCCAGCACAGGGTCGAACCTTGGCCGCTCATCGCCAGGAGCCATCTGGTAGGCGTCGTGCAGGCCTCGCCAGGTGGTCTTGGCAAACTTCTCGTTGGGCCTGCCACCGGTGTAGTAGCCTCCCCTATCGGGAAACGAGTCGATGGCGGCGAGCACGGCCCGTTGCCACCCCTTGTTGACCTTGTCGCCAGCCATGGCCCCTGCTGCTATGCACAGCAGGGCCAGCGTGGCCAGTATTGCGCGCTTGATGCTCATGAGGAGGAAGGTTGCAGTGTATGATATGATATTACAGGTCGTTGTAGCGCTGCTCGATGACGCTCCAGTCGATGATTTGCCACAGGGCAGCCAAGTGGTCCGGTCGGCGGTTCTGGTAGTCGAGATAATAGGCGTGTTCCCACACGTCCATGGTGAGCAGGGGACGCAGTCCGTGCTGGATGGGATTGGCGGCATTGGGTTCCTGTGAAATCCTGAGGTTGCCCTGCGAGTCGGCGCTGAGCCATGCCCAACCCGAGCCAAACAGTGTCGCGCCAGCCTTGGCAAAGATGTCTCTGAATGCCTCAAATGAGCCGTACTCCGCGTTGATAGCCTGCGCGAGACGTCCCTCGGGAGCGTTGTCGACGCGAGGAGCCCTGAACTGTGAGAAATACAGGTTATGATTCAGAATCTGGCCAGCATTGTTGAGGATGCCTCCCTGAGCGTTAAGCACGATCTGCTCGAGGGGTTGGCCTTCGAGTCCGCTGTCTGGCAGAGCGGCATTGAGATTGCTGACATAGGCTGCCAGGTGCTTGCCGTGGTGGAACTCCAGGGTGTGAGCGCTGATGACGGGCTGCAGCGCGTCGGGGGCGTAGGGCAAGGACATCAGTCCAAACTTTCCTTCGATAGGCATGGTCTGTTTCATCATCTTAATCGTTTTTGTTGTTGTAGTTGATTTCAAATTAATCTGTTTTGCAAATTTAGTCATTTATCCTGGAATTGCCTGCACAATGGTTGCCAAAAAATGAAAAGACAGCGCTTGCTGCTGCCGATGAGTGCAAAAAATCAGTACCTTTGCGGCCATGATGGCAAATGGTGTTGAAAAATCGAGGACGCTGTATGTGAGCGATCTGGACGGCACGCTGCTGGGCGATGACTCACGGCTGTCGGCACAGACTGTGTCTACACTCAACCGGATCATCGGTGAGTTGGGTGGCCTGTTTACCGTGGCTACGGCACGCACGCCCGCTACGGTGGTGCCGCTGATGCAGCAGGTGCATGCCCGCTTGCCGTATATCGTGATCGGCGGCTCGGCGATGTGGAACCCGATGCTGGGCGCTTATGAGCACACCCATGGCATCGACGAGGCGACCGTCGATGCTGTCGCCGACGTGTTTGACCGCCATGGCGCATACCCCTTTATCTACCGTCGCCACGGCAACAGCATGCTCCACACCCATCACTACGGCCCGATGTCGGCCCAGGAGCAGCGCTTTGTGGCCGAGCGTCAGCACCTGTCGTTGAAGCGTTTTTTCCTCAATGACCGTGACTATCGCCACAGCGATGACGAGGCGTTGCTCATCTTCTCGATGAACAAGTATGCCACACTCAGTACCATAGCCGATGACTTGAGGGCCACGGTGCCCACTTGCTCGGTGATGGTGTATCACGACATCTTTGAAGAGAGCGAGGGCTATCTCGAGATTTTCACCGCCGGCACGAGCAAGGCCGCCGCCATCCGCTGCTTGGCGCGTGAGGTGGGAGCCGCGAGGGTGGTGGTGTTTGGCGACAACCTCAACGACATCGCCATGCTGCAGGCAGCCGACTACAGCGTGGCTGTGGAGAACGCCTTCCCCGAGGTCAAAGCCATCGCCAGTGAGGTCATCGGCCCCAATGCGGCCCACAGTGTTGCCCACTGGATCGAGGCGGACCTCATTCAATCCTAAATGTTTGTTCAATTCGCAGGAATTCCTTAATTTTGCCACTCATAAACTCATACAATGCCTATGGCTAACCTGAGCAACATCTATGACTCACGACGCATCTGGAAGGTGGTGTTTCTGGCCATCTCGCTGGTGCTGGTGGCGTTGTTCCTGTATATGTCCAACAATCTGGTCAAGGATCTTGCCATCCAGGAGCGCGGGCGCATGCAGATCTGGGCCGACGCGACTCAGGAACTGGCGACGATGGGCAGCGGCACTGACGTGGATGCCGATGGCAATCCTGTGGGTGGCAGCACCGCCGATGTGGATTTCCTGTTGAGCATCATCGAGGCCAACAACAACATTCCCGTGCTGCTGGTCGATGATCAGGACAACATCCTGCTGCACCGCAACTTCCGTCTGCCTGAGCCCGAGGATAGCCTGGCTTTTGAGATTTCTCCTACCAACCTTGAGTACCTCAACAAGAAGTTGCGCCATCTCAAGCACAGCGAGAACAAAATCGACATTCAGATCGACGAGCACACGTCGCAGTACCTCTATTACGAGGACTCCACACTGCTGCGTCGCCTGGCTTATTTCCCCTATATCCAGTTGGCTGTGCTGATCCTGTTCTTTGCCTTGGCCTATTTTGCGCTGATCAGTATCAAGAAGGCCGAGCAGAACAAGGTGTGGGTGGGTCTGTCCAAGGAGACTGCCCACCAGTTGGGAACGCCCATCTCGTCGCTCATGGCATGGACGCAACTGCTCGACTCGATGGGTGTGGACAAGAGCATCGTTACCGATATGGACAAGGATGTGAAGCGCCTATCGACCATCGCCGACCGCTTCTCCAAGATCGGCTCGATGCCCGACAAGGAACTCGTGCCCATCAACGAGGCCGTGACCACCAGCCTGGAATATATGCGTGCGCGCATCCCCAAGCGTGTGAGCCTGTATATCCACACCAACGACCAGACCAACAACGGCGTGATGCTCAGCCAGACGCTGTTTGCCTGGGTGATGGAAAACCTGACCAAAAACGCGGTAGATGCCATGGATGGCGAGGGCCGGCTCGACATCACCGTCGAGGATAGCCCTAACCATGCCGTGATTCTGGTCAAGGACACCGGCAAGGGCATTCCCCGCAAGAATTTCAAGAACGTGTTCAACCCTGGCTTCACGACCAAGAAGCGCGGCTGGGGTCTGGGTCTTACTCTGGTGAAACGCATCATCGAGGAGTATCACAACGGACAGATTTATATCAAGGAGTCGGAGGTGGGCAAGGGCACCACATTCGGCATCGAATTGCCCAAAATCAAATCATGATGTCATCAACCGCTAACAACCAACAATCACGCATCACCATGCTGGGCACTGGCAATGCCATGTGCGTCAACTGCTATAACACGTGTTTCTACCTGCACTCGCCACGTGGCGGAATGCTGGTGGATGGTGGTGGCGGTAATGGCATCCTGCGCCAACTCATCAAGGCCAGAATCCCCTTCGAGAGCATCCGTCACATGTTTGTGACGCACAGCCACACCGATCACATCATGGGTGCCATCTGGATGATACGCAAGATTTCGCCGCTCATCTTCAAGGGAAAACATAAGGGCCCGTTCACGATCTACTGCAACGACGAGGTGCGACATGTGCTCGAGACGATGGCCAGGCTGATGATTCCTGCCAAAATACTCAATTCACTGGGTACGTCGGTCATCCTGCGTGAGGTGCGCGACGGCGAGCGTGTGCTGATCGATGACTTGCAGGTCACGTTTTTTGACCTGGGATCGACCAACTTCAAGCAATACGGGTTTAGCGCGGAATTGCCTGACGGGCAGCGCTTGGTGTGCCTTGGAGACGAGCCCTACAGCATGCAGAGCGAACCTTATGCCCGAGGTTGCGATTGGCTGATGTGCGAAGCCTTCTGCCTATACAAGGACCGCTTTGTGTTCAACCCCTATGAGAAAAACCACAGCACGGCGCTCGATGCCGGCATGCTGGCTCAAGAACTGGGCGTGAAGCGCCTGGTGCTGTACCACACCGAGGATACCCACCTCGACACCCGTGCTGCCGCGTTCAGCGCCGAGGCGTCGCAGTACTTTAAGGGGACTATACGGGTTCCCGCCGATCTGGAATCCTTCGACTTGTAGCCGCTGGCGACCTCTTGCAAGCACGCCACGTGGGGTGCAGGCGACAGCCTAAAAGCACTCTCGCCACGCAAACTATTAAGCATTCACTGTCAACTATTCACCAAAAAAGTACTACCTTTGCGTCGCATTAGAGAGAGATGAAAGCACGATGGACATACTGGTTGCTGACGGTGGCTGTGGGCGCGTTGCTCATGGCCTGTGCCAGCATCGGTTCGCCCGAGGGCGGTCCCCGCGACTACACCCCGCCGCAAGTGATGAAGACGTCGCCTGCGCCTGGCGCGGTCAACTTCAAGGGCCAGAAGGTGGAAATCACCTTTGACGAGATTGTCAACCTCAAGGACCAGCAGAAGAAGGTCATCGTCTCTCCCGCCCCCAAGAGCATGCCTGTGATCCGCACGGTGGGCAAGAAGGTTACTATAGAGTTCCGCGAGCCCCTGGCCGAGAACACCACCTATGTCATCGATTTTGCCGATGCCATCGAGGATAACAACGAGAGTAACCCATTGGATGGCTACACGTTTGCCTTCTCGACCGGCGATATGATCGATACCCTGGCCGTGTCCGGCATCGTGTTAAGGGCCAACGACTTGGAGCCGATGCAGCATGTGATAGTGGGTCTGCACAGCAACCTCGATGACACCGCATTCACCCGGCTGCCGCTGGAGCGCGTGAGCCGTACCAACGACCGCGGCCGCTTCACCATCCGCAACCTCAAGCCTGGCAATTATCATGTGTTTGCGCTCAACGATGTCGATGGCGACTACCGCATGGCGCGTACCGAGGATATCGCCTTTCTGGACGAGATAGTAGTGCCCAGCACCAGCCAATATACGTCACAGGACACGGTCTTTACCTATGACCACAGCGTGGATACCGTGATGACGGCCACTCACACGCTGTATCTGCCCAACGACCTGCTGCTGTGCATGTTCAACGAGGGTTACAAGTCGCACTATGTGAGGCAGACGAGCCGCCCTGCCGATAACAAGTTGCATGTGCTGTTCGGTGCTCCCAACGACACGTTGCCGCTACTGGATGTCGTCAAGCCCGCCGCACATGACCCGCAATGGTATCGGGTGGAACGCACGCCGGCCAATGATTCGATCTTCTACTGGATCACCGACTCGGCGCTGATCAAGACCGACACGCTGATTGTCGCCATGACCTATCTGCGCACCGATACCGCCGACCGGCTCGAACAGGTAACCGACACCATCCGCTTTGGCTACCGCAAGCCCAGTGCCCAGGTCAAGGAGGAAGAGAAAAAGGCCAAAGAGCGTGCCGAGCGCGCCAAACGCTTGGAGCAACTGCTTGATAAACAGCAAAAAGCCGTCGCCCAAGGCAAGGAACTGAACGAGGGTGAACTCGAGGAACTCAAAGAATTGCAGCACGCCGATCCCGACGAGACGCCTCACCTCAAGATGGAACTGCAGAGAAGCGGCACCTTTGATGTGGGCGACTCGATTTTGCTCAAGTTTGACGCGCCCATTGCGGGTATCGATGCCACGGGTGTGCATCTCGACGTCAAGCGCGACACGCTGTGGGTACCTCTCGACTCGCAACTGGCTTCATTCCGTCCTGTCGACGACTGCAACCCGATGCGCTATTGGATGCCCTTTACTGCCCTACCCGACTCGACCTATCGCCTGACCATCGACAGCGCGGCCGTAACGTCGGTCTATGGCTTGACCAACGAGCGACTGAGCAAGGAGTTGAAGGTGCGTGGCCTGGAGCAGTATGCCAACGTCTATTTCAAGGTCAACGTCAAGGATAATGCCTTTGTCGAACTGTTGGGTAACAGCGAGAAGGTGCTCCGCACCGTGCCCGTGCGCGGTGGCGAGTTTGAACTGCTCAACGTGCTGCCTGGTTCCTATTACTTGAGGCTGACCATCGACAGCAATGGCAATGGCAAGTGGGATACAGGCAATTACAATAGCCATCTGCAGCCCGAAGAGGTGTATTACTATCCCAAGAAACTGCGCCTGCGTGCCAACTGGGACCTGGACGAGAACTGGAACATCTACCAGACAGCCCTCGATATGCAGAAGCCCGACGACATCAAGCGTAACAAGCCTGAGCAGAAAAAGAACAAGTTGGAGAAAAAGCAGGACAAGAACGGCAATGGTGATGAGGATGAAGAGGAGGACGACGAGTTCAGCACCGGCATCACCAACACCTATACGGGCAACAAATATAACGATGCCAAGAATAACCGCCGCTTGAATCGTCAGCAGCGGCCTTAAAAACGTGGAAAATGCGTTTTTTGAGCATTTTTTTTGCCAAAATGCTTGTATATTAAAAAAAAGTACTACCTTTGCACCGCTAAACGCAAAACGAATTGCGCAAGGCCATCAGCCCAGGTGGCGGAATTGGTAGACGCGCACGTTTCAGGTGCGTGTGCCGCAAGGTGTGCGGGTTCGAGTCCCGCCCTGGGCACCAAGAGTCCTCGACAATCGATCGATTGCCGGGGACTTCTGTTTGATGTCCACTGCAACAATTGGCGGATGCTGAGCCGCCATTAGGGCAGGAGGCGGTTATCGTTCATCCGCGACATGTATTGCTGGATGAGGGCCTTAACGAACTGCTCCATGCGTTGCTGCTCGGGTAATTGATTCACCAGGTTGTTTTTCAGTAACTTGTCGGTCTTGAAGCGATAGACGGCGGTGGTCTTTTCGCCATCGAACTGCAGCATCAGGTCACCCTGTATCAACTGGTAGATACCCGCATTGTAACTGAAGGCCCACGTGCCCGCAGGGTCAGCGGCAAGGATGTCGTCGCCAAAGGCAAGGTAAGGCTTGTCATAGCCCAGCAGGTGCAGCAGTGTGGGTGTGATGTCGGTCTGCTGTACGATGATGTCGTCGCGCAGGGCGGGTGCCAATGAGCCATCGGGTGTATAGAAGATGATGGGAATGCTGTAGAGGCCCAGGTCAGTCTTATAGACGTCGTGGCTGCTGAGGTTGGTGTGATCGGCCACCAGAACGAAGATGGTGTTGCCATACCACGGCTCATGGCTGGCGCGCTCAAAGAAGCGCCGCAGCGCCAGATCGGTGTAGCGCACACACTTGTGGATGGGCTGGCCGCCCTCGTCACGCAGCGAGTCGCGGTACTGCTCGGGTACGTTATAGGGGTGATGGGACGATGCGGTGAACACCGTGGCTAGGAAGGGCTGCCGCATCTGCCCGATGCCATCAAGGGTGAATTGCAGGAAGGGCTCGTCCCAGATGGCCCACTTGCCGTCCCAGTCCTGCATGCCGCCATAGTCGGGCGACTGGCAGTACTCATCCAGGCCGTAGTAGCGCTCATAGCCGATGCTGTGGGCATAAGCGCTGAAGCCCATCGAGATGTTGTGCCCGCCGTGGAAAAATGCCGTGCTATAGCCCTCGCGTCCCAGCATCGAAGAGATGCCGTCCACATCGTTGAGCGAGGCGGGTGTGAGGAAAAACGACTCTACCATCATGGGCAGGCCTGATAGGATCGAGGGCATGGCATCCATGCTGATGCGCCCATTGGCATAACTGTACTTGAAGGTGAGTGACTGTGGCACCAGGCTGTCGATAAACGGCATATAGCCCTTGTAATGGCCCTCGTCGAGGTCGGTATTGAGCGATCCGATATACTCCTTGCCCATGCTCTCGACGATGAGGATGACGACGTTCTTGCCCTTGTGGCTCAACGCATCCACCACCGGGTGGCTGTGCAGTGGGCTATAGATGGCCTGCATCTGCTCGGGCGTCATGTAGCCGGGGGTGACAAAAGGCTTCTTGCCGATGCTGCGTATCATCGAGAACGGCGTGTTGAGCACCACCGAGGCCTCGACAGGGCGGTTGACAAACTGGTTGGCGTTGCTGATGGTGATGGGCCGTGTGCCTGCCGTAACGCTGCCGCGGATGCCCACGATGGCCAGTGGTATCATCACCAGCAGGGCGATGGTCTGGGAGATGTAGTAGTGTGAGCCGAAGCGGTACACCTCCAGGCGGGGCCGTGTGTAGCATCGCCAGAGCAGGAACACCAGCGCGATAAACGCTAGCACGAGGTACCAATGTCGCAGAAATTCACTCAAGATGATCGATGTGATGTTGCCCTCGGCGGCAAACTCGGTAAATACCGTGACCGTCGAGCGTCGGCCCGTGTACTGGAAATAGACCGCGTCCATCAGGTTGCTGGCCAGGGCGACGCCATTGGTGACGACAAACAGCCACCGCAGCATCTTGTGGAAGCCCGGGCGCTCCTTGATATGGAGCGGCAAGAGCATGAGCACAAGGTAGATGCTGTTGATGTAGAGCAGCGCCGATGTGTCAAACACCAGCGCGCCGTGCAGCATGGTCTTGAACAGGGACCACGACATATAGGGCGCGAAGGTAGACCAGTTCTCGGCAAAGAAGGCCACCCTCGAGAGCATCCACACCAAGTAGGCAACCAGCATATTGAGTGCGGCGGCGCCGATGTTGCTATGGATGATTCTCTTCATATTATACATGCTGTGAGTGAGATGATTAGGCTGGATGGATCATGGCGAGCATCTGCTCGATAATGTCGCGGTTGTTGCTCAGGCGCGGCACCTTGCGCTGTCCGCCGAGTTTGCCGGTCGATGCCAGCCAACGGTCGAACAGTCCCTCGGGTGCGACAACCAGCGACGGCTCGGCCAGGAAGATGTCGCCTGAGCGCTTGGCGTCATAGTCGCTGTTGACCTCTCGAAGATGCTGGTCGAGCAACTGCATGAAGCGGTGCGTGTCGGCAGGCTGGTGGGCAAACTCGATAATCCACTGGTGATGGCCGCGGTCGCGTGCGGTGGCATAGACGGGCGCGGCGGTGTAGTTGAGCACCTCGGCACCAGTCTCCTGCTGTGCCAGGGCGATGGCGTGGTCGGTGTTATGCACCATCAGTTCCTCGCCAAAGGCGTTGATGAAACTGCGGGTGCGCCCCGCAATCTTGATTTTGACGGGATGGAGTTGCTCGATGGTGACGGTGTCGCCCAACCGGTATCGCCACAGGCCGTTGGCGGCGGTGATGATGAGTTCGTAGGTCCGTCCCTGCTCGACTTCCCAGATGGGATAGACCTCGGGGGTGTCGCTGTCGCTTTCCTCGACGGGCAGGAACTCATAGAACACGCCCACGTCGAGCAGCAGCAACATAGCCTCGGACTCCCAATCGCTCTGTACGGCAAAGAAGCCTTCGCTGGCGTTGTAGGTGTCGAGGAAGTGCATCCTGGACATGTCGCAGATGGCCTCGTACTGCTGCCTGTAGGGGCCAAAGGCGATGCCACCGTGGAAGAACACCTCCAGATTGGGCCACACCTCGTGTATGCATGACTTGCCTGTCTGCTTGAGTACCTGTTTGAGAACCGTCAGGAACCAAGAGGGCACGCCACTCAGGTTGGTGACATTGGCTCCAATGCTGGCTTGGACCAGCCGAGGCAGTTTTTCGGTCCAGTCCTCCATGAGGGCTACCCGCTTGCTGGGAATGCGTGCCAGGTTGGCCAGCGGATTCATGTTCTCGATGAGGTTGGCACTCAGGTCCCCTACCCTAACACCGGGCTTGAGTTGCAGGTTGTTGGCGAAACTGCCGCCCAGGATAAACGCCTTGCCTGAGAAGATGCGGCTGGCGGGATTGAGGTTCAGATAGTGGGACACGACGTCGCTGGCACCAAGATAGTGATTCCACTGGAAGGACTCGCGTGTGATGGGTATGAACTTGCTGCGTCCGTCGCTTGTGCCTGACGATTGCGCAAAGTTGATGCACCTGCCGGGCCACAGTTCGTCCTTGATGCCATTGACCATGCGCATGATGTTGGGCCTCAGGTTCTCGTAGCAGTAGAGCGGCAACGTGGAGGCGAATTGCCGGTAGGTCCTAATGCTCGAGAAGTCGTATTTGCGGCCAATGCGTGTGAGGGCGGCCTTCTCGACGAGGCGCACCAGTTCGCCCTGTTGTACCGCATCGGCATGGTCGATGAAGCGTGCGTGCTGCTGCAGGCGCGACAGGAAGTGATCGCGTACTATAGGCGTGAAATCTATCATAGCGTGCAAAATTACTAATAAACGCCGAATAAGCAGGCTCTCAACCTCCTAAAAATCGTTGAAACGAGCCTGTTAGTCCATGATATCAGTCAATTAGACCTGTGATGTGGCTTATGGCGTGCGGGGTGGCATGGGATATGCACGTCAATAGGTGATTAGTCGATTATTTATGAAAGTTTGTCTAAAATATTTGCATCAAACGATCTGATAGACTAATTTTGAGGCAAGAAATAATTATTAACGCATTAAAACATACGCACTATGAAACGGTTTATCTTAACAATGGTAGCAGTGCTGACCCTAGGGGTAGCCGCTAATGCGATGAGTTACAAGTCGGCCCGTGACCAGGCCTTCTTCCTGACCGACAAGATGGCCTATGAGTTGGGGCTGAGTGAGGACCAGTATAATGCCGTGTTTGAAATCAATATCGACTACATCATGTGTGTCGATACCTATGATGACCTGTTCGGTACCTTCTGGACCCGCCGTAACAATGAGTTGAGGTATGTGCTCTCTGTGTATCAGTATGAGCGCTACCTGCAAATGGAGTACTTCTATCGCCCCATGTCGTGGGAGAACAAGAAGTTTGTGTTCAGCATCTACAACCGCTATCCCAAGGATCGCTACTTCTATGCAGCACCTCCGGGATACCAGGTCTACAAGGGCTCGAACCGCTACTTTGACCACAGTGCCTACAACGGACGCACCTTTGGCGCTCCTGCTGGCAAGTCACAGCCCAAGCCCGGCATGGGTGGCACGCAACCCGGTGTGAGCACAACCAGCAAGAGCCAGCCTGGCAGCCGCACCTCTGGCATCGGCGTGATGACCAAGAAGCAGGCCGTGCGCGAAGGCAAGACCCGCATGTCGCAGCCGCCTCGCCGTTGACAGGCTGCTCGACAGGCATGACACGAGATGAGACAGACAGGCTCTGCCAGTAATAAGGCAGGGCCTGTCTGTGTAGGTAATCGGTCCTATGGGACGGGGTGCTGTGGCGGCGGGATTATTGCTTGAGTTCAAATCCCACCATCACGTCATCGTAGTTGTCGATGAGCATGGTCAGGGCCTTGATGGCGGAACTGTCGCTGAACTTGCCCATGAGTGACATCAGCGACAGGAACTTGTCTGTGTCAAATGTGATGTGCATCTTCTTCTTGCCATCACGCTTGAGGCGCGCCGTGATGGGCACTCCGTGCCACTTGATGGTGATTTTGTCCTGCGAGGGATTGTAATTGTAGGTGCCATTGACGCTGGTGCCCAGCATCCTGATGGCGCACGTGCCGTCCTCGTTGAAGGCAAACTGCGGGCGAGCCTTGTCGAGGCCGACCTTCTTGAAGGCCTTCTTGAGTTTCTTCTTGAGTTTGCCCTTGGCGATGGCCTTGCCCATCCCGGCAATGAGGTTCTTGCCCTTGACGTCGACACTGGGGCCGTTATACTTCCACTCACCCTTGAGGGTCGAGTTGATCTGCCGCGTCTCTCGGGCGATGTCGTCATCGGTGACGGTAAACACCTGGTCGGGATGCAGCAGGCCCTGGTCGCTGCCGGTGGCGGCGGTTGTCTTGCATGAGGTGGATGTCACCACCATCATCAATGCGCACAATAGAGTCAAGAAATGTTTCATAATGTGATGATTTTGGGGGCAAAGTTAGGTTAAATTGATAAAAAGACCCAACAAATGGTAGAGCAAAACGAAAAAAGTACTAATTTTGCAGATTGTCACGGCATGTTAATGAAGTGATTAAATACGTTAACGTCCGAATCAATTAATATTTCTTATAACAATAGATCATTATGGTAGTAGGTTATGGTGGCCGCCGCATCATCATGGAGAATAATGATACGTCCTATTATGGCCGTATCCTGATCAAGGCTCTGGCTACAAATTATCCCGACAACTATTATATCCTGTACTCTCCCGAGAACAGGCAGAACAAGCGACTGACGGCTATCTTTAACGAGGATAGCGTGCGCGTGAAGTTTCCGCGCAGTCATATCCATAACAAAGGCCGCTGGTACACCGGCTCTGGCATTGTCCGCTCGGCCAAGGGCCATGGTGTGAACACCTTCCACGGCATTGATGATGGCATAGCCTCGGGATTTGCTGGCAGTAACTTCCCGACGGTGTTTACGATGACCGACCCGCTGTACAAGAGCGCCCAAGGTTGGCTCGAGCGTATGGCCATGCTGCGCCGTGCACGCAAGGCTTGCAAAATCGCCAAGCGTGTGATCGCGCTTAACGAGGTGGACCGTCAATTGATCATCGACCACTATCATGTCAATCCTGATGATGTAGAGGTGGTACATCCCTGCTTCTATGACGGCTGCGACGACTCAGTCCCCGACAACATGTTTGACATCCTGCGTGAGAAGTATCACCTGCCTGAGCGCTTTGTCCTGTACAAGGGCCGCTTGAACAAGGAAGATAACCTCACCGAGGCCATGAAGTTGGTGCATGAGTTGCGCAATCGCAAGATCTCGATTGTGATGCTGGGTTATCGTACCGACCATTTCGACCATGTGATCAAGGAGGATGCCCACGATCTGCACATCTTCCACCGCTTTAAGCAGGTGGATAAGGTGCACCATGCCGACCTCACTGCCGTGTGCAAGATGGCTAAGGCTGTGATTATCCCTAACACTGACCGCATGCGCGACTTGTACAAACTGATCAACGCCCAGCGCAGTGGCGCCCTGGTGATCTGCAAGGATTCGGCCAAGGCTCGCGAGTATGGCGGTGATGGAGCGTTGTATTACAGCGACTTCCACGACGGAGCCGACTTGTTGAGCGATGTGCTTGAGGATGATAACAGGCGCGATGCGTTGTTGAAGGCCTCGCGTGAGAATACGGAGCGCTTCACCGGCAAGATTCTGGCCGACAACATGATTCACATCTATCGCTCGGTGCTGATGCACCGCCGCTTGTACCAGCAGTAACGGCCACGCCGCGGGTGTCAACGTCACACAGGGCGGGCAATTTCCCATTAGTGGAGATTGCCCGCCCTGCGTTGTTGCTGGCGTGTAGCCGTCAAGAGAGTCTTAGCGCTGATCGGTGCCCCAGAGCAGTTTCTGCCGCAGGGTGCTGGCAAAGTTGTTGCTCAGGCGTTGTACCAGTCGCGCGCAGTATGGCGCCAGACCGATGGTCAGCGTTGACCCTGTGGGGCACAAGGTGACCTCACCGTCGATACTCACCTCGTAGTAGTCGGCGCGAGAGTGTGTGCACACGGTAATCTGGCTGTCGTCGCGCACGACAAGCGGTCGGGACGTGAGCGAGTGCGGCGAGATGGGTGAGATGACCAGGCAAGAGGTGGTAGGCTCCAGTATGGGCCCTCCCACGCTCAGGTTATAGGCTGTGGAGCCCGTGGGGGTGCTCACGATGAGACCGTCGCCGCGGTAGGTAGTGAGTTCACGGCCGCGCAATGTGGTCTGCATGTCGAGCATCGATGAGGTGTCGTGACGCAATATCGCAATCTCGTTGAGCGCCCAGGGATGGGGAATGTCGACGCCGTCGCAACTGGCCTGCAGCATAGAGCGCTCCTCGATGCGGTAGTTGCCCGCCAGCACGTCGTCGATAGTCGTGCTGTTCTCGTCGAGGCGTCCTGCCGTGAGGTAGCCTAGATGGCCCAGATTGATGCCCAGGATGGGCATGCCCTGGCGTGCGACCCACATGGCTGTGGTGAGAAACGTGCCGTCACCGCCCAGCGAGAGCGCCATGTCCGCATCAGGGACTTCGCTGGCATGGAACGAGGCATAGTCGCAGTGCTCTGCCCCATTGCACAGGTATTGCAGATAGTCGTGCTCGACAGCCACCTCAAGGCCGCGGCCGCGCAGGTACTTTAACAGCGCCAGGACCCTGGTGGTGTCGTCCTGCTGATAGGTATTGCCAAATATCACCAACTGTTTCATGCTTGCAAAGATACCTATTTTTTTGCTAAGTGTTGAATGTCTTGTGGATTTCAGTGATTGGATTCCTCAACGATGGACTTGTTTGGACCCTGATTTTGCGCGGTGAGGGCGGTGAAGATGGCTGCGGCTTTGGCTTGGCCGACCACGGCTGCCAGATCCTCTTGTGAGGCTTCGCGGATGCGCTTGAGCGACTTGAATTGCTTGAGCAGCAAGGTGCGTGTCTTGGGGCCGATGCCGGCAATGTCGTCGAGCGCACTGTGGATTTGCCCCTTGCTGCGCTGCTTGCGATGGAAGGTGATGGCAAAGCGGTGTGCCTCGTCACGCAGGCGCTGGATGACGTGGAGCGTCTCGCTGTTCTTGTCGATGTACAGTGGGATGCTGTCGCCGGGGAAATATACCTCGTTGAGCCGCTTGGCAATGCCCACGACAGTGATCTGACCATGCAGGCCGATGCTGTCGAGGGCCTCGATGGCCGATGTCACCTGCCCCTTGCCGCCATCCACGATGAGCAATTGCGGCAGTTCCTCGCCCTCTTGCGACAGGCGGCTGTAGCGGCGCGTGACGACCTCTCGCATCGAGGCGAAGTCATCACTGCCCTCTACGGTCTTGATGTTGAAGTGGCGATACTCCTTCTTGGAGGGCTTGGCGTTGCGGAATACCACGCACGAGGCCACGGGGCTTGATCCGCTGATGTTGCTGTTGTCAAAGCACTCGATGTGGCGCGGCATGACGGTCATGCGCAGGTCGCGCTGCATGGTGGTCAGGGTGCGCGTGGTGCGCTGTTCGGGGTTGAGTTTCTCCATCATGCGCAGGCGGTCGGTGCGGCGCTGGGTGGCATTCTTGACGGCGATATCGAGCAGGTGCTTCTTGTCACCGCGCTGGGGTATGGTAAAGGTGAGTCCGGCAAACTCCACATCGGGCTCGACATTGACCATGACCTCGGTGACGCGGTCGCGCCGATAGGTTTCGGCAAACCGCTGATGCACCTCGGCGATGGCCATGGACATGATCTCGGCATCGGTCTCGTCGTGAGTTGAGAGCCTATACTCGAGCGTGTAGGACTGCACCACTGCCCCACCCCTGACGTGCATGTAGTTGACCCAGGCGGCATCGTCGTCGCGCAGCAGGCCGAAGACGTCGATGTTGTGGATCGACGGGCTGACGATGACCGAGCGTCGTCGCACGTGCTCCAGCAGCCTGTAGCGCCGCTTGACGGCTTCGGCCTCCTCAAAGCGAAGTTCGCTGGCCAATTGCTGCATCTGTTGCATGAGCACCTCCATCAACTGGTGGGTGTCGCCGTTGAGAATCTGGCGTATCTCGCTGATGTATTGCCCGTATTGCTCGGGCGAAACCAGCCCCTTGCAGCACCCCTCGCAGCGGTGGATGTGGTATTGAAGGCACAGGCGGTGCTTGTCGGCCTCTATTGTTTCACGTGAAACATTGAGACGGCAGGTGCGCAGCGGGTAGATCTGCCGGATGGTGTCGATGAGCACATGGGCCACTTCGGTCTTGGGATAGGGCCCGTAGAATCGGTCTCCCCTACCCTTGGCGTCGCGAGTGATATAGACGCGCGGATACAGCCCGCCCGAGATGCATATCCAGGGGTAACTCTTGTCGTCCTTGAGCAGCACGTTGTATCGCGGCTGGTACTCCTTGATGAGGGCGTTCTCGAGGTCGAGGGCTTCCTCCTCGGTGTTGACGACGGTGTACTCCATGTCTGCGATATTGCGCACAAGCATGGTGGTGCGCAGCGACGTGTGCTCGCGGTTGAAGTAGGAGTTGACGCGCCGCTTCAGATTTTTGGCCTTGCCGACATAGATGATGGTGCCCTCCCGATTGCGGTAGCGGTAAACGCCCGGTTCGTCGGGGAGCAGCGATAGTTTCAGTTTCAGGTCGTCGGTCATGGGCTGGCTCTCTGGGTCGCTGAGGTTGGTGGGCTGTATACAACAGATGGCCTAGAAGGTGAACAATGATGTCACTTCGACGTCGGCAGGGAACACTTCGCGTCCGTGCAGGTCGGCCAGATCGCAGATGAAGTTGATGTAGACCTTCTTGGGATTCATCGATTTGACCAGTTCGTAGGCTGCCAGCATTGTTCCGCCGGTGGCGAGCAGGTCATCGTGGATGACTACCACGTCGTCGGGGGTGATGGCGTCCTTGTGGATCTCGATGGTGTCGGTGCCATATTCCTTGGTATAGGATTTCTGGATGACCTCGGCGGGCAGTTTGCCGGGTTTGCGCAGGGGCACGAAACCAGCGTTTAACTGGGTGGCCAGGATGGCGCCGCCGATAAATCCGCGGGCCTCGATGCCGACCACCTTGGTCACGCCTGCGTCGCGGTACATTTCGGTCATGGCACGGGTCATGATTTGGAGGGCTTCAGGGTCCTTGAACGCGGTGGTCAGGTCTTTGAACTGAATACCGGGTACGGGAAAGTCAGGTACGTTGCGCACCACACTTTTTACTTTTGCTAATTCTTCGCTATTCATTGTAAATCAGTAAGTTAGATGTTAATTGTTTCACGTGGAACAAGTCATCTGCCGAGTAATACGAGCAGAATATTAATATCGCTTGGCGACACGCCTGGGATGCGTGAAGCCTGCCCCACTGTCTCGGGGTCGATGGCTTGCAGTTTCTGGCGTGCCTCGGTAGATATCTGGTGTATCTGAGTGTAGTCGAATTTGCCCTTGAGGGTGACATTGTCGAGTCGTGCTACGCGCTCGGCAATCGAGGTCTCGCGCTCGATGTAGCCGCGATACTTGATGGCGATTTCGGCGGCTTCGACGATTTCCTGGCGGCGGGCCTCCTCGAGTCGGTCGATCTGATCCTGCAATTCGGGTAGTGCCTGTGCCAGGATGGCCATATTGAGTTGGGGACGCAGCAGCAGGTCGTGCAGGCGTTGTCCCTGAGTGAGCGCATTCATTCCAAGGACTTCCAGTGTCGGGTTGATGACGGCGGCCTTGACCGTGAACTCGCGGCAGAAAGTGGTCAGCGCCTCGATCTGCTCTCGCTTGGCGAGCATGAGGCCGTATCGCTCCTGGGTGGCAAGGCCCAGACGGTAGCCTTTCTCGGTGAGCCGCATGTCGGCATCGTCCTGGCGCAGCAGGATGCGGTGCTCGGCGCGTGAGGTGAACATACGGTAGGGCTCGTCCACGCCGCGAGTAACCAAGTCGTCGATGAGCACTCCGATGTAAGCCTCGTTGCGTGCCAGTGTGAAGGGCTCCCCGCCTGTGACTCTCTGGTGGGCGTTGATGCCGGCAATGAGTCCCTGCCCTGCCGCTTCCTCGTAGCCTGTGGTGCCGTTGACCTGACCAGCGAGGAACAGGTTCTTGACGACCTTGGACTCGAGTGTGTGATAGAGTTGCGTCGGGTCGAAGAAGTCATACTCGATGGCATATCCGGGACGAAAAGCATGCACATCCCTCAGTGCCGGGATGTGTCTCAAGGCCTCGATCTGAATCGGCCAGGGCAGCGACGACGAGAAGCCGTTGAGGTACATCTCGTGGGTCGTAGCGCCCTCGGGCTCGATAAAGAGTTGGTGGGACGTCTTGTCGGCAAAGGTGACGATTTTGGTCTCGATGCTGGGGCAATAGCGGGGTCCGATGCTGGTGATTTGGCCATTATAGAGGGGTGATTGAGGCAGGCCCTCGCGCAGCACGGCATGGACATCCTCGTTGGTGTGGACAATCCAGCATGGGCGTTGCGGCAGCGATGAGGTGATGCCAGGCATGAACGAGAAATGGTGGAAATCCTGTTCCCCCTCTTGCTTGATGCACTGCGTGAAGTCGATGGTGCGCTCGTCCAGGCGGGGCGGCGTGCCGGTCTTCATGCGGCCCACGGTGAGTCCCAGAGCTGCCAGTTGCTCGGTGATACCCTTTGCGGGAGGCTCTGATACGCGCCCGCCGGGAGTCTGTACCGGACCCACGTGCATCAGTCCGTTGAGGAAGGTGCCTGCTGTGAGCACTACTGCTTGGGCATTGAATTGCATGCCCAGGACGGTCTTTACACCCTTGACTACCCCACCCTCGATGATGAATTGATCGACTGAATCCTGCCACATGTAGAGGTTGGGCGTGTTTTCAATCACGTGTCTCCACTCCAGGATGAACTGCTGGCGGTCGCTCTGTGAGCGAGGACTCCACATGGCCGGCCCCTTGCTGCGGTTGAGCATCCTGAACTGGATGCTGCTGCGGTCGGTGACGATGCCCATCTGGCCGCCGAGTGCGTCAATCTCGCGCACGATTTGCCCCTTGGCAATACCGCCAACGGCAGGGTTGCAACTCATCTGAGCGATCTTGTTCATGTCGATGGTGATAAGCAATGTGTGTGAGCCCAATCGGGCTGCTGCGCACGCAGCCTCGCAACCGGCATGGCCGGCACCCACCACTATGACGTCATAGTCGTTTCTCATGATCGGTTATTTCAACAATGCGTTGTCAGGCAGAATGGCCAGGGCCTCGTTTTCGTGCTGCTCCATGATTTCACGTTCACCAGGTCCCTTGTCGTTGATGCCACACAGGTGCAGCACGCCATGGATGATGACCCTCATGAGTTCGTTCTCGTAGGGGACATTGAGCATCTTGGCATTGCTGCTGACGGTGTCTAGCGAGATGACCATGTCGCCGGCGATGTGCCTGGAGTTGGTGTAATCAAAGGTGATGATATCGGTGTAATAGTCATGTCCCAGAAATTCGCGGTTGGTCTGCAGGATGTACTCATCATCACAGAAGACGTATGTCAGACAGCCCACCTGCTGATGATGTAGGCGTGCCACCTCGACAATCCAGTCGCGCACCACGGTCTCGTTGAGTCGCGGCATGTCGGCTTGCCCCTGGGTCATGTAGTTGATTTCGGTCATTGGCAGAACGCTTTGAAAAACGGGAGACAAAGATAACACATTATTTTGATAAACAAGCATAATTCCCCAAGTTTTGCTCGATGTGAAAGGCTAAAGAATGTAAAAATCCATTTTGGGAGGCTGGATGCGGCTTTTGCCACGCGGGCAGGATTTTCTGAAATATTCCCGTTTTGCGCAAAATCGCTGAAAAACAGCCCAAAACCGCATTTTAATCCGCTGAGAATTGAAAATTTCGGAGAAGAGTGGTAGACGGGTCAGGATTTTTTCAGAAAATTGGCATAAAATTTGCATATTACATAATAAAAGTCTACCTTTGATGATGCCAAAGTAAGAGAGTTTTTCTCCATCATGATGAAAGGTCATTTTAGAGTGTCGATTACCAACAATTAAAATATATCGGAGATTATGGTACAGTTTTTCACATCCAACGTTTGGCTCATCTGGGTTATCATTTCCATCTTGTGCCTCATCCTTGAATTGACTTCGGGTGATTTCTTCATTCTGTGTTTTGCCATCGGTGCCGCTGTTGGCGCTATCGTAGCCGGCTGTGGCCTGTCGCTGACCTGGCAGATCATCATGTTTGCCGTGGTATCGGCTTTGAGCCTGCTGCTGGTGCGCCCGGCCTTGCTCAAGAAACTTCACAAGCCGCATCGCGAGCGTCTGAGCAATGCCGATGCCATGATAGGGCAGGAGGGTAGAGTGAGCGAGCCCATCATCGCTCATGGCTATGGCCGTGTTGCTATCGATGGCGATGACTGGAAGGCAGTCAGCATCGACGGCGGCCCTATCGAGAAAGGCGCGCGTGTGCGTGTGGTGAAATTAGACAGCATCATTCTCACTGTCGAGGCCGTCGACTGAGCGCCCGATCATTGCCCTACATGCATTCAGGATCAACTAGTAATCAACCACTTTAAATTTTTATTGATATGACACCGCTATCCATTTTCCTCATTGTCGTAATTCTGTTGGCTCTGATTCTGGTCAAGAGTTCGCTGGTCATCATTCCTCAGAGCGAGACCAAAATCATCGAGCGTCTGGGCAAGTATTATGCTACGCTCAAGCCCGGCATCAATCTGATTATCCCCTTTATCGACCGTCCCAAGAGCATCATCGCCTATGAGCATGGCCGCTATCGCACGACCAACGCGATCGATCTGCGCGAGCAAGTGTACGACTTCGATAAGCAGAACGTGATCACCAAGGATAATGTGTTGACGCAGATCAATGCCTTGCTCTATTTCCAGATCGTGGATCCGTTCAAGGCCGTGTATGAGATTAATAACCTGCCCAACGCTATCGAGAAACTGACCCAGACCACTCTGCGTAACATCATCGGTGAACTGGAACTGGACCAGACGCTGACCTCTCGTGACACGATCAACAGCAAGTTGCGCGCCGTCCTTGACGATGCCACCAACAAGTGGGGCATTAAGGTGAATCGCGTTGAGTTACAGGACATTCAGCCGCCTCAAACCGTGCTTCAGGCTATGGAGAAGCAGATGCAGGCCGAGCGTAACAAGCGTGCCACCATCTTGACCAGCGAGGGTCAGAAGCAGGCAGCCATCCTCCAATCCGAGGGACAGAAGACCGCCCGCATCAATCAGGCCGAGGCCGACAAGCAGACCGAAATCCTGCGTGCCGAGGGTGAGGCTCAGGCCCGCATCCGCAAGGCCGAGGCCGAGGCTATCGCTATCGACAAGATCACCCAGGCTGTAGGCAAGAGCACCAATCCTGCCAACTATCTGCTGGCTCAGAAGTATATCCAGATGCTGGATACCGTGGCTAGTGGTGACAAGACCAAGACGGTCTATCTGCCCTATGAGGCCACCAATCTGCTGGGCTCCATCGGCGGCATCAAGGAACTCTTTGGCAGCGACAACAAGCAGGCAGAGTAGGGGATTGGCCCGCATCTGTGCGCATAACCTGACGATTCACGGCAGGCCTCATCATGGCCTGCCGTGGCTCGTTGATTGTAGGGGTGGCTCTCGGAGCGGTATTGCCTCGATTTTGCTCAAAAAATGCCCATTTCATCGGTCGAAACGGCTTTTTCCAACGGGGTGGGGCAGGGTAGAGACCTAAACTTTTTGCCCGGCAGTGTCGTGTTATGACAGAAAAATATTGTATCTTCGTGGCGTGGCTGGAGTTAGTGAGGTCCAGCACGGCATAATAGTGACAAGAAATGATCAACGTATTCCATATAGTATCCAACAAGCAATGGACGGGTGCCGAACAGTATACCTATGACCTGGTGGAAAGGCTGCGCAACGACCCTGACTTCTATGTCGAGGTGGTGTGCCGCAAGCATCCCAATGTGCTCAAGCAATACCGCCGCCTCGAGATTCCCATCTCGATACTGCCGCTGAAGGGTGTGACCGACATCGACTCGCCGGTGCGATTTGCCCGGCTGCTGCGCAAGGGACGCAACATCATACATGTGCACAGTTTCAAGGACGCCTTTATGGCCGTGATGGCGCGCCGCATCAGTGAGAACCGCGACACCCGAGTGGTGGTGAGTGTGCACGGGGTGTATAAGCCCAAGAGCAACTACATGTACACCAAGTTATATAAGTCGATCGACTGCTTTGTGTTCTCGTCCGACATGGCCCGTGAGGCTTTTCTGGGCAAAGCCAAGAAGCCGTATGCCGACCGTGCCGTGGTGCTGCGCGACAGCGTGTGCGACAGCCAGATCGGCACTCAGGTGCCCGATTTGCGCCGCATGTTGGGCCTCGACAGCCATCAGGCGCTGATCATGTACCATGGCAAGATTACGGCCGAGAAGGGCATAGAGGCGCTTCTGGGTGCGTTAACCCATGTGGATAGGGCAAAGTACCATCTGGTCATTATCGGCGAGGGACAGCCCAAATACAAGGCAAAAATCAAAGGTTTCATTGTCGCTGCCGGCATGGTGCACAATGTGTCGCTGCTGGGCTTCAGGGACAACATCCTGGAATACCTGCGTCAGGCCGACTTCGGTGTGCTACCGTCGATACAGCCTGAAGCGCTGGGTATCAGCAACTTGGAGTATATGATGGCAGGTAAGGCCCACATCGCCAGCAACAATGGCGCCCAGCCTGAGTATGTCCACGATGGCGTGAATGGCCTGCTGGTTCCCCCTGGCGACGAACAGGCGTTGACGACAGCCATCAACCAGATGCTCAACGATACGGCCAGCCGCAGCCGCATGGGCACGCAGGCGCAGCGCGATTTCAAGGAGCATCTGGATTACCCCACGTTCTATGGCATGATGACCGACCTGTATCGCTCGCTGCTCGAGACCGCTCCCGTTGTGGACATTGAGGACGGACCGGAGTAACTGAGGCACACCCGATAGAAGGTGTGGGCGGTGAGGTCGAAGACCACAGCAAGGCCAGCGGCCTTGAATTGAGGTAACATTAGGGCTCAGCGGATAAAAGGTGTGGGCGGTGAGGTCGAAGACCACAGCAAGGCCAGCGGCCTTGAATTGAGGTAACCCCGCGGCGCACAGGCCGTAGGCCTCGTGTGGCGTGGGGAAAGTGGCGACATCAATCAACGGGCCTCGAATGAGGGCCACTCACGTCAGGCAAAAAGGGTCGATTGTGTATTCTGCACTACTCGTGCGATATACCGGTACAACTGGTCGGAGGATGCCAGGTGCAAGGTCAACTCACGACGGTGGGTGTTGATGACGATGTGATAGATGGCAGTGACAGCACTCATGATAAATCGGTTTTAGACGGCAAATATATGACAAAACCTGCACAATGACAAGACGTGTTTTTGCCTGACATGAGTGGCCCTCGTTCGAGGCCCGTCCGATTGTAGCCCTCTCTCCCCAGGCCACACTGTGACCTTCGGCCAGTGCGCCCTGGGGTTGCCTCAAGTCAAGGCCTTTGGCCTTGGCGAGGTCTTTCGACCTCATGCTTGTCCCCACAATTTTCCGCTGAGCCCTAAAAATCCAGAAAAATCTGGACAAACTGGACGGACTGGACGGCAGCAGCAGCCTCCAGCGGCGACGGCGAAGTCTTTCGACTTCATACTTGTCCCCACTAATTTTCCGGTGAGCCGTAACTGAACGGGCCGGAGTAGGGATAGCCAGCGACTTCATATCAACCGAAAAACAACCGCCGGGGCTGTGGTAGCCTCGGCGGTCGTTGTTATTGGATAGAGTGGGGGATTACTCCTGGTCGCTGTCCCACCATACGGGGATGGTCCAAACATCATCCTGAGTGTTCCAAATCACTTTGTTGCCCTCGCTGTCAGTCATGCGGGCGCCGGGAACCTTTTCGCCAATGGCCTGCAAGTTCACACTGTTGTACTTGTACTCGTGCGAGCACTGGCGCCAGCGGCGATACTGCTTGCCCTCGGGGATAGCATTGGTTGCGGCAACCACCTTATAGTGGTAAGCGGGAATCGACCAACCGAAGAAGATGTTGGGATCGAAGTCATAGCGGCGCATATCGTTCCAGATCTCATAGGAGAACATCAGGGCGATGCGCTTCTGCATCAGGATGTGACCCAGTGAGAGGTCACCCTGAGTGCCGATACCGTTGTTCAGGAAGTTGTTGATGGCATCATCGGTCATCGGGGTGAACGACGGGCAATCAGCAAGACTGGGATCCTCGGCAATCCATGCTTTGAGTTTCTCGTTCATGAGTTCGCAACTAGCCTTAACACCAGCCTTGTAGGCATTGTAAGCACCAGCGCGGTCACCCTTCTTGAAGAGCACCTCGGCGCGGATGAAGCAGCACTCGGCATAGGTGCCGATGTAGGTAGGCGAACTTACGCGGGTGTAGAACGTACCTGACTCGGCCGACTGGAACTTACCGCTACCGGCGCGGCAGTACAGCAGGCTGGGGTTAGCGAAGTAACCCTTGCAGTCACTGGTACCCTCGATATAGATAGTATCACCCTTGCGGGCCTCGTTGGAACTGTTGATGTACCAACTGTTGGTCTCGGTGTTGAACATGGCGCGCAGGGGACCACCTTGGCTATTGATTTCGCTGGCCATGTCAACGCCCAGCGTACGGCGCCAGTGACCATTCCACTTGATGCCGGCAGCATCGAGACCATTTCCTTCCCTGTTGGGACTGTAAGCCCAGGGCAGGATGTGGTCGGCACGGGGATCCTCGACACCCTTACCAGCAAAGTTGGTCAGGTTGTCGTAGAGCATCTTGGTTGCCATGTAACCGGAGTTCATACCACTAACCGAGAACAGAGGTGAGTAGTCAACGGGCTCATCCCAACCCAGCACGTCGTGCGTGGGACCGTTGTCGTCGGTGTGGTTGACGATGGTGTTGTCGGCATTGCTCTGCATAGCCTTGTCAAGGCAGCGCAGGATCTCGTCGGCATCATACTTACCGTCCGTGTAACTGCCAGCGCCCTTCTTGTTCAACTTGTTGATCCAGCGGGCCTTGAGCATATAGGCAAGTTTGATCCACTTGTTCAGATCGCCATGGTTCCAGAAGTCACCAGCGGCCAGCGTGGGCAACTTGGGATCCTGGCTCTGACCCTTCTCGAGGTACTCGATGGCCTTGTCGATGGTCTCCAAGCAACCTAAATAAATTTCCTTACCCGTATTGTAGTGGGGTGCAGGGCTGTCAGCGGCAGCCTCTTCATATGGCATTTCGCCATAGAGGTCGGTCATGGCCATAAAGCCGTAAGCCTTGATCAGGTAGCCGGCACCGGCAAACTGCCAATTCTCGACAGCCTCGGCCTTGGCAATCATGTCGGGCACGTTGGCGTAGGCACCCACGAACCACCACTGATAGGGCGTAGTCACCTGGGCCTCAACGGGATACCAATAGGAAACGTGCCAGTAGTTACCGCCACCGTTGTTACGGGTCCAGTCACCCATGGCCATGGTGGTACGCCAAGCACCGAACTGCAGGCCACTGTTCGTGTAGAATTCAATGTGGGCCAGACGCTGGTCATAACTTGTGATTTTGTCCGTGGGGTTATTGGGATCCACGTTCACATCCAACCAGTCGTTGCAAGAAGTCAGCGACAACGCTACAACTCCCAGACCGCACAGTATAATTGATTTGAAAAGTTTCATAATTATATCTGTTTTTTTGAGTCGATAAAATAATTACTTCACGATGATTTCACAGATGGAAACACGGTTCCAACTCAGTTCGTCAAACATGTTGCTGATACCCTGGCCAGCGGCGGTGATGCGGTTGGCGGCGATACCATACTTGTTGACGAGCATATCCTTCACGCTGGCGGCACGGCCGTTAGCGAGTTTGATATTGTTGTCCTTGTTGCCCTCGGGCGAAGCGTAACCGTTGATGGTGCACTTGGCCTCGGGATGGCTCTTCAGGTAGTTAGCCACGCGCTCAACGTTGGCACGCTGATCGGCGGTGATGGCGGTCTTGGCTACGGGGAAGTGAACCAGCACGTTCATGTACTTAGCGCTGTTGTCTACCACCTTGGGAGCGGCGTTCTTGGCAGCGTTCAGGTCGTTGCGGCAGTTGGCCAGAGCCTTGTTGGCAGCAGCCAGGTCGTTCTCGAGTTGAGCGATGCGGGCGTTGCTGGCATTCTGAGCGTTGGCGAGTTGGTTGCGCAGGTCGTTGATCTGGCTATTGAGGTTGTCCAGTTCAACATTGTTGACGCGCGCGGGAGCAGCATCGTCAGTGCCGAAGGTCAGGTTGATACCCAATGCATACTGGCGGGTAGCGGGAACGCCGCAGTAGTCAAAGCCTACCGATGACGAACCACCGACACCAGCACCTGCAGCAGCCACCTCGGGATCACCGTCATAGTTGGTGAACAGCAACAGGTTGTTGGCAGATGCGGTGATTGAAGCGCGCTTGATGTACTTGGTGCGGGCCAGGAAACTACGGGGAACATCATAGGTCAAAGAGATGGTGCGCAGACGCAGGCTCTTCACGTTAGTGATCCAGTTGCGGGTCTCATAATTATAAGCACCAGTGTAGTAGTTCTTGATAATGGTAGAACCACTAGTCACGACACCATTAAAGGGGTAGTTCTGATCAGCTTTCCAAGTGTTGGATACAGCCTCATAGATGGGCTTGCCATTCTCATCTGTACCCGTCTGGAATACACCCTCGATGGTGAGGGGATCGTTGCGCCAGTCGCCGCTGAGTGCGCTCACGCCGCTCATCGACATGGCATACTTGGTACCGTTGAAGACGTCACCGCCATAACGGAACTCCCACAACATGTTGAAGGTCCAGTTCTTGAAGAAGGTGAAGGTGTTGTTCCAACCACCCTGGAACTTGGGCTCACGGTCACCGACTTCAAATGCATCTTGCTTCTTATCCTCGGTGGGGAAGCCGTTCTTGTCAAGGATAAGTTTACCCTCGCTGTTACGGTTCCACTTGGTGCCAGAGATACCCATGAAGTTGCTACCGTTGAAGGTTGCAGCCTTAGCACCAGCATACTGTACATCGGTCACGTACATAATGTCCATACCAGCATACAGATTGTCGATTGTGCCACGGTTGCCATAGACGTTGATACCGGTTTCCCAGATGAAGTTCTCATGCTGGATGGGAGTACCACTCAGGCTGATCTCAAGACCCTTGTTGTAAACGTTACCTGCATTGTAGGAGGTAAAGATGTAACCGGTTGACTGCGGGCCACGCGGTGACAGAATCAGGTCGTATGAGTTGTTGGTATAGTAAGCAATGTCAAATTTCAAGCGGTTCTGGATGAAGCGCAACTCCAGACCAACCTCGGTCGAACGGGTGGTCTCAGGCTTCAGATAGGGGTTACCGCGAGTCCAGGAGTTACCCAGACCCATCAGGCCATCAAGGAAAGTACTTACAGGCCACAAAGTCGTACCAGTCTCATATGCACCAGTACCCTTACCTACCTCAGCCCAACTGGCACGGATCTTACCGAAGGAGAACCAGTCGGGCAGACTCTCACGGAAGAGTTCGGTAAAGGCGATGGCGCCGCTCACACTGGGATAGAAGTAACTCCAGTTCTCCTTGGGCAGGGTCGAATCCCAGTCGTTACGGCCGGTAACGGTCAGGAAGATGGCGTTGCGCCAGTCGATGCGGAACTCACCGAAGAGTGAAGCCAGACGCTTGCGACTCGTACTGTGGCTAAACTTCTTGTCGGCATCACTGGCATTGTTGTAGCTATAGAATTCAGGCACGGCGAAGTTCCAAGCCGACTCATAGTCACGGCGGGTTTTGGTGTACTCGGTAGCACCACCCAACATCAAGTTGACGTTGAAGTCACCGAACTGTTTGCCCCAGTTCGACATCAGGTTGTTGCTCAGGTAGCGATACTTGTACATGTTGTCGCTCAACATACCCTTCTGCCAGATCTGCTTGATGGCGCCACCGGGAGCGATTGTATTGTGGCTCTGGGTGGTATAGGAGTCAACGCCCATGCGGTAACTCAGCCACCACCAGTCGAACAGATCCCACTTCACGTTGAAGTTGCCGGTGAAACGCTCGGTGTCATCGGTCATCTTGTTCTTGTTGACAATCCAGTAGGGGTTGTCGCGCTCGTCCCAGGGCTGGAACTGGTCACCGAACATGCGATAGCGCGTGCCGTCCTCGTTGAGGTAGTGGCGCATGTCATCGCTGGGAGCCCAGTTGTAGGCTGCATACAGCGCACCCGTACCGCTGGAGCCGTACAGAGCGGCACCGGTCAGGGTCTTGGTGGTGCGGGCGTCACTGTAGGCAGCATTGGCGCCGAAGGTGAAGCGGCCCACCTTCTGCTCACCATTGAAGCGGAAGGTCGTCTTGGTGTAGCCCGTGGTGGGAACGATACCGTCCTGATCGTAGAATGAACCGCTCAGGAAGAAGTTGTTGTTCTTGGTACCGCCGCTAACGCTCAGGTTGGTGTCCCAAATGATACCCGTCTCAAAGAAGTTCTTCAGGTTGTCATAGGTTTGCAGGCCAGGTACCTTAGGACCCCATGAGTTGTAACTGTCGTCCTTGATGTCCAAACCAGTCCACACGCTCATACCTTGAGCATCCTTCTCGTACATGTCAGTCATGTAACCGCGGGTGTACTCATTCTGGGTCTTGGGCAGATTTGCAACGGTCGAGGCAATCATCTTACCTGAGAAACTGACCTCAGTGTGGCCTTCTTTACCCTTCTTAGTGGTAATGATCACAACACCATTGGCAGCACGGCTACCATACAGAGCCGATGCGGCCGGGCCTTTCAGTACCGACATATTGTCGATATCCTCGGGGTTGATATCCATCACACGGTTGGAAGACGTGGTGGCGCTGTTCATCATACCGTCAAATGCGGAGTTACCCACAACACCTGCCGAGTTGTCATAGATGACACCATCCACAACGAACAACGGCTGGTTGTCATAATTCTCACTGACCGAAGTACCGCCACGGAGCACGATGTGTGCGCCCGAACCGGCGGCACCCGACGACTGGGTGATGTTCACACCAGCGATCTTACCCGACAGCGAGTTGATGGCGTTGGCGTTCTTGTTACGCATCAGTTCCTCGGCCTTGAGGTCGTCGACGGCATAACCGAGCGACTTCTTGTCCTTGCGGATACCGAGTGCGGTTACAACAACCTCGTCGAGGACTTGGTCATTGGCCTGCATGTTGATGTCCATGTCGCTGCTACCCACGGTTACCTCCATGGGCTTGCTGCCGATGTAGGACACGACGAGCACGTCTCCTCGGTTGGCGATGATTGAATACTTGCCGTCGACATCGGTTGCGGTACCGCGGTTGGTACCCTTGACCTTAACGGTCGCGCCGATGAGGGGCTCACCTTGGGCGTCACGTATGACGCCAGTAACTTTGTTGGCTTGGGCAACAGCAGTGAAACCCGTCGTGGTCTGACTCGACGTCATCCCTACGGGCACGCCACTTGCGATTGCCAGTGCTGCCAACAGCGCTAATTGTTTTTTCATACGCACTTACTTTAAATTTTTAAAAAAATTGAAATTTAATGACTATCATTAATTTTGTCGAAATTTCGAATGTTAAGGTAACATGATATCAGATTCCAACTCGGGCAGCGGCCACTGCATAGCAGTGAGATGCCCTCATTTGAAAGGCAAATTTGCAAATAAAAATTAATCTGACCAAAAGTTTAGACAAAAAAATGTGATGTATTGACCGATTCTGGTAGTTAAAAGGCCATTTTTTATAATTCAAGTACGGATTTTTGTGGTTTTTAACATTTGTATTTGTAAAAAGAGCCCGTTTTTTTGGCTATTTCAAAAAAAATGTTGAATTTTGCACCTTGTTAAAAAATATAAAACTCTAACCTTTGTGTGAAGGGTTAGAATGCGGTAAAAGAAAAACTTTAGAATTATCAACTTAATATTAACAAATTTAAACGTGCTTATGAAAAGACATCTAGTTCTTTTGGGCGCATTGATGATGCTGTGCGGTACAGGCTACCAGGCACAGGCAACACCCGCGCCCCAGGTGACGGCCAGTTCCGCCACCAGCATTGTGACAGGCCGTGTCGTCGATGAGCAGGGAGAACCTGTAATCGGCGCCAGCATTGTCGAGGTAGGAACGACCCGTGGCACATCGACCGATGTGGACGGTAACTTCTCGTTCAAGGCTAGCCCTAACGCAAAACTTCAGGTTTCGTTTATCGGTTACAAGACCGTGACGCAGCGTGCCGCCAACGGCATGCGCGTGGTTCTGGCTGAGGATAACGCGAAACTCGACGAAGTCGTTGTCGTAGGTTACGGTACGCAGCGCAAGGCCAACCTGACCGGTGCTGTGAGCAACGTGGAGGTGAGCAAGGTGCTCGAGTCCAAGTCGCAGACCGACGTGGCCAAGTCGCTGCAGGGTGCCGTGCCCGGCCTGACCATCTTGAACACCAATGGTGGTATCGATGAGGAGGCTTCGGTCGTGATCCGTGGTATCGGTACGCTGTCCAACAGCGGTGTCTCTACCCCGTTGTACATCGTTGACGGTGTTCCCACCGACAACCTGAGTTACCTGAACACCGCCGATATCGAGAGCATCAGCGTCCTCAAGGATGCTGCCTCGACCTCGATCTACGGTACGCGTGCAGCCTTCGGTGTGATCCTGATCACCACCAAGACCGCCCACGTCAAGGACAACGTGAAGGTGCAGTACAACAACAACTTCGCTTGGAGCCAGGCTACCACACTGCCCGACTATCCCAACGTACCCACCCAGGTGGGCGCCCTTAACGACGTGAACAAGCGCATGGGTCTGGAGTCGGAACTCTTCGGTATGTATCTGGACAGCGAGCAGTTCACCCGTGGCATGAACAACTGGATTGCCAAGCATGGTGACACCAAGGCCAAGTATCGCGAGATGATCTATGGTGATGACTATGATGACTATGGCTACTATGCCAACTGGGATGTGCCCGGCATCATCTTCAACAACCACGCTCCCTCTCAGAGCCACACCCTGAGTGTGACCGGTAATTCGGGCCGCGCCAACTTCTACACCTCGGTAGGTTACAGCCAGAAGCAGTCGTTGATGAACTTCAACCCCGACAAGGTGAAGAAGTATAACGCTACCGCCAACCTGTCTGTCAAGGCTACCGACTGGTTGGAGATCGGTACCCGCATCGCCTACAGCGACAAGGAATTTGACTATCCTTACCTGCGCAGCGGCACGTATCAGTACCTGTGGCGCTGGGGTTCGTTCTTCGGCCCCTACGGCTACTTTGTTAACCCCGATGACGGCAAGCAGTATGACGGCCGCACGATGATCGGTTACCGCAACACTGGCGGTGACTCGTTCACTCGCGTGGACAACCTGCGTCTGGGTGGCTTCATCAAGGTCGACCTGAGCCATGGTCTGACCTTCAATGGTGACTACACCTTCATCAAGAACAATATGCGCTATAAGGGTGTGGGCCTTCCCGCCGAGATCTACAACACTTGGGGTCTTGCTCCCAAGGCACCGACGTTGCTCTCGACCACTACCTTTATCGAGACGAGCCGCAGCCATTATCAGAACCAAGTGGCTAACGCCTACTTCAACTACAAGGCCAGCATCCGCGACATTCACAACTTCAACCTGATGGTTGGTGCCAACGTGGATAAGGATGACTATGAGTACCTGTACTACGAGCGTCACGACCTGCAGGATCTGAACATGCCTGAATTGGCTCTTGCCAACAGTGACTACAGTTATACGCACCGCCACACCCATAAGGGTTCGGCAGGCTTCTTCGGCCGTATCAACTATGACTACAAGGGCATCTGGTTGCTCGAGTTGAATGGTCGCTACGACGGTTCGAGCAAGTTCCCCGCCAAGGACCAGTGGGCCTTCTTCCCCTCAGGATCGATTGGCTGGCGCATCAGTGAGATGTCGTTCTGGAAACCCATCAAGAACACCATCAGCAATGCCAAGATCCGCGCATCGTATGGTGTGATCGGTAACCAAGAGATCGGTACCAACATGTTCCTCGAGACCATGGCCAAGCAGACCAACTCTGTCTACTGGATGGGCACCGGCAGTTCTCGCTATGACTACTTCTCGGCTCCCAAGTTGGTTTCTTCGTCCCTCACTTGGGAGAAGATCCATACCACCAACGTCGGTGTTGACCTGGGCTTCTTCAACGGCCACTTGAACGTGACCGCCGACTGGTACCAGCGCGACACTAAGGACATGTTGGCTCCTGGTAAGGCTATGCCCGCAGTGCTGGGTGCTACCCCCGCCTGGGAGAACGCAGGTAGCCTGCGCACCCGTGGTTGGGAGTTGACCATCGACTACCGCAACCGCTTCGGTGAGGTTGACTTCTATGCAACTGCCAACATCAGTGACTACAAGACCAAGGTCACCGAGTGGGACAGCAACAACATGATCAACACCAACTACTCTGGCAAGGAGTATGGCGAGATCTGGGGCTTTGAGACCGACCGCTACTTTGACTTCAACGACTTTAACGCCGACGGTACCTACAAGCAGGGTGTGCCCGATCAGACCAAACTGCAGTCTGGCACCTTCGTTTATGGCCCTGGCGACATCAAGTTCAAGGACCTGAATGATGATGGCGTGATTGATTGGGGTAAGGGTACTCCCGAGGATCACGGTGACCTGAAGCGCATCGGTAACTTCACCCCGCGCTATCAGTACTCGCTGCGTCTGGGCGCCGCTTGGCGTGGCTTTGACATCGACTTCTACCTGCAGGGTGTGGGCAAGCGCGACATGTGGACCCAGTCTGCATTCGTCATGCCCTTCATGCGCGGTGCTGACGCTATCTACAGCAATCAGACCAGTTATATCACCGAGGCCGACTATGCCGCTGGCAAGATCGACCAGAGTGCTGACTTCCCCCGCATGTGGGGTGGTGGTGCCGGCCGTGGCCGAGCATCGAGCGACATCCTGGATCTGGGTTGCTACAACTTCTATCCCCAGACCAAGTATCTGGTTAACATGGCTTACCTGCGCATGAAGAACATCACCGTAGGTTACACGCTGCCGCAGCACATCACCCGCAAGGCCCTGATCGAGCGCCTGCGCATCTATGCTTCGACCGACAACCTGTTTGACATCATCAACAATAGCAATGGCACGGGCCTGGATCCCGAGATCAACACCGGTGTAGGCAGTTACGGTAACGCCGTTTGGGGCCGTACCGAGCCCATCATGCGCTCCTACAGCGTAGGTCTGCAGTTGACCTTCGGTAGCAGCAGCCACAGTGCTGTTGCCGTCAGTGGCGACAACAGCGCCCTGAACGCCCAGATCAACGACCTGCGCGCTCAACTCGCCGATGCCGAGAACAGTTACAATGCCCGTCTGGCCGACCTCCAGAACCAACTCAACGCTGCCAACAACCGCAACAGCCAGTTGCAGAAGGATCTGAACGACTGCCAGAAGAGCAAGAGCAACATGATCGACAAGTCGTTGCAGTACATGACCATCCTGGTTCACTTCCCCGTGAACAAGACCGCCGTGAGCGCCGATCAGCAGCCCAACGTGGAGCGCATCGCCGCTTACATGAAGAGCCACCCCGAGGCCAACTGCACCATCAACGGTTATGCCTCGAAGGACGGCCCCGCCGACCACAACATCCAACTCGCTAACGGCCGCGCCGCCAGCGTCAAGGATATGCTCGTGAAGAAGTATGGTATCGATGCCAAGCGCATCAACGCCCAGGGTCAGGGCATCAGCAACATGTTTGATGAACTGAGTTGGAACCGCGTTTCGATTTGCGAGATTATCGTGAAGTAATTATTAACAAGTTTAAGGTTTAGAGTCTGTAGTTTAGAGTGTTGACCATGAGATCAAGGCTAAAAACTAAGGACTAAGGACTAAAAACTAAAAACTAAGATATAATTATGAAACTATTCAAATCAATTATACTGGCTGGTATGGGCGTTGTTCTGCTGTCGCTCGCATCGTGCGATGATGTACTTGACACCGAGCCCTATGATCAGTTTACTAAGGCTAATTATTTTACCAGTGAGACCAACGTCCAGTTGTTTGCCAACTATTTCTATAATGAGTTTGCAGGCTATGGCAACAATGGCTCCTATGGTGACTACTACTTCAATACACTGAACGACGACCAGGCCGTGACCGGTATCACCCCTTGGACCTTTACCTCGGTCCCTGGTACCGCAGCCGCTTGGAATACGCCCTATGTTGAGATCCGTCGTGCCAACACGATGATCGCCGCTATCCCCGGCATCGAGTCGATGACCGACGCCAAGAAGGCCAACTGGCTGGGTATCGGCCGCCTGTACCGTGGCTGGCAGCACTACAAACTGGTGCGCGGTTTCGGTGACTGCTACTGGGTGGACAAGGAACTCGATGGCGACGACACCGATATCCTGTACGGTCCCCGTCAGCCCCGCAACGACGTGATGGACAAGGTGCTTGAAGACTTGAACTATGCTTGTGCCAACATCACCGACAACGCCAACTCCCGCGTTGCCTTCAACAAGTATGTGGCTCTGGCCATGAAGGCCCAGGTTTGCCTATATGAGGGCACCTATAGCAAGTATGTGAGCAAGAATGCCGACCGCGCTACCCGTTATCTGAACGAGGCCAAGAGCGCATGCCTGGAAATCATGAACTCGGGCAAGTATAGCCTGAATCCTAACTTCCAGGCTAACTTCAACTCACTTGACTTGGCTGGTAACCCCGAGATGATCCTGTACAAGCACTATGTATACGGTTCGCTGGCTCATGGTACCATCGACTACACCTGCGGTTCTACCCAGGTCAACGGTATGACCAAGGATGCCTTCGACTCTTACTTGTTCAAGGATGGTAAGCCCAAAGCAACCACGTCTCTCAACACCAGCGAGATCGGTACTGTTGTTGTCCTGGACGACAACTCTGGTTTCGGTGAGGCTCCCCACATCGACATCTCCAACGTGCTGGCCAACCGCGACCCGCGCTTGAGCGCCCAGGTTGACCACATCCTGCAGTTCCCCGGCAGCGCTTATGCCCGCTTTGGTGGCGCTCAGTCGACTGCCTCGACTGGCTATGGTGTGTATCTGTTTGATACCAACCTGATCCGCAACGCTGACCGTCAGAGCACCAATGGTAACTGGACCGATGCTCCCATCTTCTGGTATGCCGAGATCCTGCTGAACTATGCAGAGGCTTGCGCCGAGTTGGGTACCATGACCAACGATGATCTGGACAAGTCCATCAACCTGCTGCGCGACCGCGTGGGTATGCCTCATATGACCATCAATGTTGAGGCCGATCCCGCCAACAACATGGGCGTGAGCAACCTGCTTTGGGAAGTTCGCCGCGAGCGTCGCGTCGAGATGATGTACTGCATGAACGACCGTTACTACTCGTTGCAGCGCTGGAACCAACTCGAACTGCTCGACACCGAGGCTCATCCCAACATCAGCCGTGGCGCTTATGTTGTCGGTTATGACGGCATCAGCCTCGATGGTGTGGATGTTGACGCCGATGGTTACATCAACTGCAAGAACAATGGTGCTCCTCGCCGCTGGGATCCCAAGTACAACTTGTTCCCCATCCCCAACGATCAGAGCAACCTGAACCCGCAGATTGGCCAGAACCCCGGTTGGTAATCACATGACCACTGCGTGACCCACATCCTGCGGGTCACAGCACCATAAAAAACGGCTACCGCCGCGACACTCAACAGTCGCGGCGGTAGTTTTAATTGACCCTAAAGACCTTAAAGACCTTAAAGACCTTAAGGACCTTAAGGACCTTAAAGACCTTAAAGACCCTCAAGTCCTTACTGGTAGTCTCGGATGCGCACGTCGATGCCGCTGCCCTCTAGCAGTTTGACGACCTGCTGGATGTCGGTCTGGCCATAGTGGTAGGGGAAGAGCACTGCGGGCTTGACCATCGTGGCGGCGTGGGCGCACTGCTCGGGCGTCATGGTGAAGGGCAGGTTGCAGGGCAGGAAGGCCACGTCGATGTCCTTGATGTCAGCCATCTCGGGGATCTCCTCGGTGTCGCCGGCGATGTAGACGCGCATGCCATTGAGGTTGAGGATGAAACCGTTGTCACGCCCCTTGGGGTGGAACTGCAGTTTGTCGGGCGAGTTGTTGTAGGCAGGCACGGCCTCCAGGGTTGTGAAGACCTCGTCGGGCAAGTGCAGGACATCACCATTGGCCATCACCTGTCCCTTGCCGCCCAGCATGTCGTGGCAGCGGGCATTGGTGATAAGCATGGTGCCAGGCTTGGTCAATTGGTTGATAGCCACCGAGTCCAGGTGATCGAAGTGCTCATGCGTCACCAGGATGTAATCGGCCTTGGGTAGGGTAGAGTAGTCGGTCTCGGGCTTGACGGCCGTGGTGACGGGATCCACATAGATCCACTTGTCGCCCACCTGCATCCTCATGCTGCCGTGCTTGATGCAATACATCTTCACGGTAATGCCACTCGGGGTCTTGAACACGTCGCACCCCGCTTCACGCTCCTGTGCCGTGCATCCGCACATGGCACCAACAATCATCATAGCCATAACTAATAATTTAATTTTCATTGTCGTGAATAATTAGATCAACATTTGCTGCCAAAGGTAGTTTAATCTGCTGATATCCATCGTCGGTGAGGACAAAAAAATGTTCTTTTTTTACACGGTGGCGAGGATTGCCGGTCTAAACTGACCGTTTTTCGGGAGTTTCCGATAAATAGGGCACCAGTCACAACAATGATTAAAAAAAATGGGTCATTGTGCTCGACTTGCACAAATTTTGTTTACCTTTGCAACTCATAAACCCGTAGCAACCGCACTTATATGTGATGATATGAAAAAGAATGATGAACTCAAGGTGTATTGCAAGAATACCCGTGAGTACATATCCATAGAGGGTGGCGAGACACTAGACGACCTGTTTGACACCATCAAGGGCCGCTTGAATCTCACAGGCGATGCGATGTGCGTTCTGGTCAATAACAAGGTCGAGGACCTGCGTTATCCGGTTTATGCCCCCAAGCATGTTGAGTATCTGGATATCACAAGCAACACGGGCTATCGCGTGTACACGCGGTCGTTGTGCATGGTGCTGTACAAGGCCCTGTATGACCTGTATCCCGGCAAGCGCTTGTGCATCCAGCACAGCATCAGCAATGGGCATTACTGCCAAATCAAGCATGAAGAGGAATTTGCCACGCCCGAGGTAGTCGCCCGGCTCAAGGAGCGCATGGCGCAGATTATCGAGGAAGATTACCCGATCAGGCGTCGTGAGCGGCTCACCACCGACGTGATAGAGATGTTCCGCAAGCAGGGCCTGAATGATAAGGTGCGCCTGCTGGAGACCGTGAACCAACTCTACACCGTCTATTACCGCATGGACGATATCGTGGACAGTTTCTATGGCCCCTTGGTGCCCCGCACGGGCATGCTCAAGGTCTTTGACCTGGTGCCCTATGAGAAGGGCATGCTGCTGCTAGGTCCTGATCGCAACGATCGCACCCAGGTGGCAAAGTGTGAGATGCAGCCCAAGTTGTTCCAGGCCTTTACCGAATATATCGCCTTCAACGACATTATCCGTGTGGGAGATGTGGGTGCCGTCAACCGTGCCATCAATGGCGGTTATGCGCCGCTGCTGATCAATGTGGTGGAAGCGCTTCACAACAAGTATTTTGCCAAGATTGCCGAGGAGATCACCCGCCGTTACCAGGAGGGCGGAGCCCGCGTGGTGCTGATTGCCGGCCCCTCGTCGAGCGGCAAGACCACATCGAGCAAGCGCTTGGCCATCCAGTTGATAACCAACTACATTGTGCCCAAGGTGGTAGAGTTGGACAACTATTTTGTGAACCGCGACCGCACGCCCCGCGACGAGAAAGGCGACTACGACTATGAGTCGCTCTATGCGCTGGATCTGGAGCAGTTCAACAAGGACGTCACCGACCTGCTGGCAGGCAAGGAGGTGGCCATGCCCACCTATAACTTCAAGACAGGCCAGCGCGAGTATCTCGGTAACACGATGCATCTGGACAAGGGCGATATCCTGCTCATGGAGGGCATCCATGGCTTGAATCCCGAGTTGACCCGCAACATCCCTGAGCATCAGAAGTTCCGCCTGTTTGTGTCGGCATTGACAACGATCAACATTGATGATCACAACTGGGTGAGCACTTATGACAACCGCCTGCTGCGCCGCATTATCCGCGACCACAAGTACCGAAATTGCAGCGCTTTGGACACGATACAGCGATGGCCCAGTGTGCGCCGCGGCGAGGACAAGTGGATCATGCCATTCCACGAGAATGCCGATGCCATGTTCAACTCATCGCTGCTGTTTGAACTGTCGGTGATCAAGCCCTACGCGCTGCCCATCCTGCAACAGGTGCCCAACAACGCGCCCGAGTATAGTGTGGCTTCACGCCTGATGAAATTGTTGAGTTACTTCGAAACCATCGACGAGAAGGACATTCCCAGCACGAGCCTGCTGCGAGAATTTCTGGGCGGAAGCAGTTTTCATTATTAGAGCCAACCAAGTGGGCCCTGCCGTGTGTGCGGTGGGGCTCGCTCGTAATAAATAGATGCTATAAACCTTCATACAACAAACAGAACCAATGATTGAGGAAAATACAGCAAGTGTGATGATGCCAAAGCCGGCAGAGACCCAGCAACACATGTCGCTGGAGGAATTCTGCGGCATGATACGCCGCATGGAGTCCCAAGGCCAAGACGGCATTTCGCTATTCAACGAAGTGATATCCCATGGATATGCGCCTGACCTGATTGCCGAGGACGAGTATCAGCACAGTCGCCGTCTGGAACGCATCACGACCGAAATCACCCGCCGCTTCAGGCAGGAAGGACTCCGCATGGTGCTCGTCGCCGGACCGTCCTGCTCGGGCAAGACAACCACATCGCGATTCCTCAACCTGATGCTGCGCGACAATGGCATTCAGCCGTGTGTCGTGTCGCTAGACAACTATTTCCTTAATCTGGACCAGCGACCGCTGGACATGAATGGAGAGATTGACTATGAGTCGTTCTACGGCTTGGACTTGAAGCAGTTGGGGCGTGACGTGGCCAGCCTGCTGGAGGGCGACCAGGTGTCGATGCCCACCTATGACTATGTCAAGGGTGAGCGTGCCTATCGGGGCAATACGCTGAAGTTGGAGAGCAACAGCCTGCTGTTTCTTGAGGGCCTGCATGCGCTCAACCCCCAACTGGTGCCCGAGATTGACGAGGAGATGAAGTTCAGGCTTTTTGTTACCGCTCAGAGCACCATATACTATGGCGAGAAGGCGGGTCTTGGCGAGCATGACAATCGTCTGTTGCGCCGCATCTATCGCGACTATAACAGCCGTGGCGCCAGTGCCTTGCAGACGCTGCAGTGGTGGCCCGGCGTATTGCGCGGCGAGCACATGTGGATTCTGCCGTTTGCCAGCCATGCCGATGCGTGGTTCAACACATCGATGGTGTTTGAGTTCTCGGCTATCAGGCCCCGTGTGTTGCAGTTGCTGGGCGAGGTGCCTGAGGCCAACGAGGTGGAGTACAAGATTGCCAAGCGCCTGGGCGGTATGCTCGAGCGTATCGCTCCGCTGACCCACGAGGACTTTGTGGCCATCGCGCCCAAGCGCAAGTTCCTGCTCAGTAACGAGGGAAAATAAACACAGTAGAGAGGATCCTATAGCGAGAGAGTGACGTGCAACCGCGCGCCACTCTCTTGTTTGTGATAGTATCAGGTGACTTAGTCGTCGCTGACCACCTGGAAGTCTTTGTTCTCGTCCTCGTAGTCGCTCTCCCAGTACTCTTCGCTCCACTGCTTGCTGCCCGAGTCCACCATCTTGCCGCCAGCGTCGTCCTCGTCGTCCTCGAGGTCCTCTGCGCCAAAGATGAAGTCGTCCTCGGCCTGCTCGCGATGGCGCTCGTCCAGGTCGTGATGGGTGAGGGTGTCGGGGATGCGGTTGCGCTCGTCGTTGATGGTGCGCCACAGCAGGTCCTTGAGTTCTGTCAAGCCCATCTGGGCGACGCTCGAGATGAAGACCGATGGGATGTCGTCGGGCACTTCGGGACGCATCTGCTCGATAAGTTCCTCGTCGAGCATATCACACTTGGTGATGGCGAGCACGCGTGGCTTCTCGACCAGGTCGGGGTTGAAGGTCTCGAGTTCGCGGCACAGGATGTCATACTCCTTGCGTATGTCGTCGCTGTCGGCAGGTATCATAAACAGCAACACGGCGTTACGCTCGATGTGGCGCAGGAAGCGCAGCCCCAGTCCGCGTCCCTCGCTGGCACCCTCGATGATGCCGGGGATGTCGGCCATGACAAACGATTGCTGGCCACGATAGGAGACGATGCCCAGGTTGGGCTCGAGCGTGGTGAAGGGGTAGTTGGCAATCTTGGGCTTGGCGGCGCTGATGACGCTGAGCAGGGTGGATTTTCCCGCATTGGGAAATCCCACGAGTCCTACGTCGGCCAGCAGTTTCAACTCCAGGATGACGGCCTTCTCGACGCCTGCTTCGCCTGGCTGGGCAAAGCGGGGCGTCTGGCGGGTAGCGGTCTTGAAGTGCTGGTTGCCCAGGCCACCGCGTCCGCCACGCAGCAGGCGCACGACTTGCCCGTCCTCGGTCACGTCACACAGAAACTGTCCCGTCTCGGCATCATACACAGCGGTGCCGCAGGGCACCTCGATGGTGCGGTCCTCGCCGTCCTTGCCTGTGCACTGGTTCTCACCGCCGGCTTGGCCGTCGGTAGCGAACACGTGGCGCTGATACTTGAGGTGGATAAGCGTCCACAGGTTGCGGTTCCCCTTCAGGAAGATGTGCCCGCCACGGCCACCGTCGCCGCCGTCGGGACCCCCCTTGGGTACATACTTGGCGCGGTGCAGGTGGGCCGATCCTCGGCCGCCTTTACCGCTGCGGCACAGGATTTTCACGTAGTCAATGAAGTTGCTTTCTGCCATAACTGTCTGTATTGTGGCTGCAAAGGTACGGTTTTTTGACGAAACGTGAAGTGTTTTGCACCGTTAATCAAGGCTGTCGCACCAATTTTTAATCGTCCCTAAGGGCGAGTGATTGAGCGAATTATATTTTCGCCCTGGCCGTTAATAGCGGACCGCTGGCAGTGATAATGGCTTGAGGCAGGGATGAGGGAATAAAAACTAGGGGGGTAGAACTGCAGAACTGAAAACTTCTTCGTATCTTTGCCATTTGTTAACGCTAATACAAGTCATCAGACAATGATACTCGAATCGATCACATGGACAGTGAGTCCTAATTTGTTCAGTCTAGGGTCCATCACCGTGCGCTGGTATGGATTGATGTTTGCCATCGGTTTTCTGGTAGGTTATGATATTGTGTACCGTATCTTCCGTCACGAGGGAGCCCGCGAGAGTTGGGTGGGCAGCCTGTTTATCTATGTGGTGGTGGCGACGATCGTCGGAGCCCGATTGGGGCATGTGTTTTTCTACGACTGGCAGTACTATTCTCATCACCTAGGCGACATCCCCAAGATCTGGGAGGGCGGGCTTGCCAGCCATGGCGGCACGCTGGGTATCATGATCGCCATCTGGCTCTATAGCCGCTATGTGACGCGCAAGCCTATGCTCTGGACATTCGACCGCCTGGTTGTGCCGGTGGGTTTTGTGGCAGCGCTCATCCGCATCGGCAACCTGATGAATCACGAGATCTACGGCGGGGAGACGTCGCTGCCGTGGGGATTCCGTTTCATCACCAATGACGCCCCCAATTACTTCCTTAACCAGTTTATGAACGGAGTTACGCCCACACCTGAGTTCTTCACAGCCCCGTGCCATCCCACCCAGATCTATGAGGCCGCCTGCTACTTGCTGACGTTTGCCGTGTGCATGGTGCTATATTGGCGCTATCGTGCTCAAGAGCGCGAGGGGCTGATCTTTGGCGTGTTTATGCTGGGCATCTTTGTGCCTCGGTTCTTTATCGAGTATATCAAAAATGTGCAGGAACCCTGGGAAATCGCGATGCGTGCCACCTATGGTGTGGATCAGGGCCAGTTGCTGAGCATCCCCTTCATCGTGTTAGGCCTGTGGCTCGTCGTTAGGGCGCTGCGCCGTCGGCGTGTGCCGCTGGAGTATCCCGACCGCTTTGCCGATGAGAAGGCAAAATGAGAGAAAGTTGCCGTTTTTCCTTTGTGAATCAATACAAAATAATAATAATACTTTAGTCAGATGAAAAGAATTCTCCACATTTTCATTGCTGTGCTCGCTGCACTGTCGCTGTGCTGCTGCACAGGTAACACTTCCAAGCAATCGATGGACAACGACACTACCACCATACAGTCCCTGCCTGTGATGGTTGATGACACCACAGTAGAGGGCCTTGTCGTGTATTATCCCGAGTATAGCCGCATCGACCTGGTGTGCGGCCAGATGCCGTCACAGCAGGACACGAGTGTCATCTTCTGTGCCGAGGCTGCGTTTACACACGAGTTGCTCGACGAGTTTGCCCACAGCAATATCGATGGTGACCACGTGAGTGGCGGCAAGCGCTACAAGGGCGCTGCCTGCAAGGACAACAGCGGTGCGTTTGCCTGGTTTGGCGACACGACGTGGGAGTTTGTCCACGGCGAGTACACCGAACTGCTCGACAGCGTGGCTGCAGCGGGCGGTATGGGTTTTGGTCAAGCCATCATCATCCATAACGGCGAGAGCATCCGTCCCCTGTGGCGTGACAACAAGGTGACCCACTATCGCGCCCTGTGCGAGAAGGATGGCCGCCTGTGCATCGTCGATAGCCGTGACGAGGTGGAGTATGAGCGGTTTGTCGGCCTGCTCGAACAGTTTGAGCCGCTCCACGCCTTGTATTTGGATATGGGCGCGGGCTGGAATCACTCCTGGTGGCGCGACGCTGTCGGCAAGGTCCACGAGATCCATCCCGTGGCCGAGAAATCCCGCTACTGCACCAATTGGATTACCTTCTACAAGTAAATCGTCCCTGCTGGCAATGAAGTCTGTAAGGAGGAGAGAATGCTACTGTTGTAAAAGTCGAGTCACATACGGTAAGGACAGGTCGGTTTGTTGATTGTCGGTCAACAGACGGTTATCCTTATCGTATGGATCGGTTGTTTCTCTATCAGGTCATTTGGCGGGCAGAGGGGTGTGGATGTGGATATCGGTCTGCGGGAAGGGTATCTCGATGCCATTGTCGCTGAGCACGCCATAGATGTTCTCCTTGATGAGTGCGATGTCGGCTACCTGTGATGCGACACGCACCCAGACGACGACAAGCAGATCCACGCTGCTCTCGCCGAAGTTCTGGAAGAGCACCTGCACGCCCTTGCTGGGGTCGTAACAGTCGAGCCCGCTGATGCGGTCGATGATCATCTTGCGCACCTGGTCGATCTTGCTGCCATAGGCCACTCCGACGGTGATCTTGGCCATCTCGTAGCCATGGTTGCGCGTCATGTTCTTGAAATTCTTGGTAAACAACTGGCTATTGAGGAAGGCAATGACCGAGCCGTCGATGGTCTCGACGAGTGTGCTCTGGTAATTGATGTTGCTGACCTTGCCGCGCACACCGTCGCACTCGATGACGTCACCGATCTTGACGCGCCCGTTCATGAGCGAGAGGCCGTAGAAGAGGTTCTCCAGGGTATCCTTCATGGCAAAACCGATACCCGTCGAGAGGCCAGTGAGGATAAAGGTGATGCCCGTGCGGCTCACGTGCAGGGTGACCAGCACGATATAGATGTAGATACCCCAACCGATATACTTGATGATGTTCATCGACAGGGTGACGGCCTTGGACGCTGCCTTGACCTTGGCCTTGGCATTGGGATCATCATCGATGACGGTCTGAATATCTATATCTTCATCAGCATCCACATCATTTTCACGCTCATACAGGGAGATGGCTTTGGCTTCGGCACGGCTTTGCTTCCACAACTGATAGCCTTGGATAAACAGGTAGATGATGTAATTGAACACAAAGGCAAATGCTACGCAAGCCAGCATTCTGTCGAGGGAGAGCACAATGACTCCTGGTTGGTCCACAATCTTGTAGCGGAAGATGTATTCGCACCACTGGGTGAGGTCAAACACCCGCGCTGCCCAGTAGATCGACAGGCCCACGCTCAGGGTCGCTGCGATGGGGATAATCATCTTGTAGACAGCATCATAGAACCAGGTCTTTCTCACATCGGCATCCTTGGGGATGAAGCGGTTCTCATAGGAGTGCATCAGGTCGTAGATGACAGTGATGGTCTGGATAAGGGTCAACTGCATGATCCACCAGATGAGCACCTGCACACTCATGAGCGTGTATCCCATCCATGCGATGACGCAAGAGACGGCCATGACGATGAATGAAATCCAAGAGTAGAACACATCGCTTTGGGGCACGTTGGTGTTATGGCGGCGGTTGATGACCAGTTGCCAGATCGTGCAAATCAGCAACAGGACAGGGAAAACCAGATTGACTACCGTGCTGGGCAGGAACACGATGCGGAAAAAGAATACGATGAAGCCGACAATCAGCACAGGAACATACAACTTGATGCCGCTCTTGACAGTGTCGCTGCTCATGCGGATGATGATGGACAATGTGATGGTGGCGATGAGCCAGGCGTATTCACTGAGCAACTTGGTGGCCATGGCCATGAAGTTCTGTTCGGTGACGTTAGAGATGATGACTGTGGCGATGGCAAACACTGTCGCTGCTACGCAGATGACGATGCAGGAGCGCTTTTCAAGGAATGTCCGATAATAACTGCGCGACAGGAACCGCCTGGGTACCAGGTATTTGAGAATTACCCAACTGAGCAATAATGCCCCGATGACATACACGGCGAGAAAGATGAACAGGAAGCCGATGAGGGGACCTCGCCACTCACTGTTGGTCTTTTTGGAGGAGGTGTACTTCTCGGCAATGTCGTTGGCGCTGATTTTCCAGTAATAACCGATGCGATCCAGCATCTGGAAATAGTTTTGACCGCCGTTGACAAACACACTCTGCCTGATGCGCTCATACATGCCTAGGGCATAGTCGTTCAACTTCTTGGCCTTGTCGGCAACCCATTTCCGTTGCTCGTGGTTGTCCTTCATGGTCTCACGAGTCTTGCGGATATCGCTCTCGATGAATTTGGCCAAGAAGATGCAACTGTCACGGGTGGCGCGCATGCTGCTGTTCTTGAGTTGATGGTCGGGAATGTTGGTAAGCGCCCGCACGAGGTTCTCATACTGCATGATCTGCTCGTCCTGCTGCTGCTCAAAGCGTTTGAAAGAGTGGGTGCGCGACACACGGTTATAGAGCGACGTGGCTTGACCGCAGGCATAGGCCAGGTCAAAGACGTTCTGCTCCTTCTGGCTATAGAGCATGAGTTCGATGTTGTTGCACAATTCCAGGTCGCGCCCGATGCTGCGCTGGAACTGTTTGTTGCGTTTCTCAAACCGCTCGGCCCTTTCCTTCTGCTCCTGGTGGGTCTCGCTCAACTCTTCACACAGGACGCTGAGGGTCTGTTGCATGGTGCTCTCTTTGAGGACCGCTCCAGCCTCGATGGAGACCAACACGGCAAGCAGTATGGTCAGGATAAACCTCTTAGTTATCGTTGTCATCATTTTATATGTCATTTAACCCTTAACCTGAAGTTGAGGAAACGATATAGCAGTTGACCCTGTCAGATTATCTAATGCTCATTTCGCTAATCCAGCGAATTTCACGAAGACAATTAAATATTTCTCATTCAATGAATTCGCGTAATTCGCATTAGCCTCGCTGGGTTTGGACCGACTTCTATATCATTGCCTTAAGTTTTTAAATGTGCGATAGCACTCTAGAAACTTGAACATGGCATCAATAATAGTATGCGGCTGCAAAGATATAAAAAAAAGTGATGTGGGAGCGTGGGGCATGCTCCCGATGGATGAGTTAACAGTCAACAAATGATAGTGAGCAATGGTGGTTAGCGGCTAATAATTGTTATAAAATCGGCATAATTAATGGTAAAAAACAGAAAAATATAGGTAAAAAATGAAATTGTCATATTGAAATGATTATATTTGTGGTCGGATAATATGAATTGATGCCTTTTGGGTAAATGGACTCGCCCGGAATGTGCATCGAGTCAATGACAGAGTCCTTCCCTTTAATATCATTACAACATTATGGTTAAACGATTACTTTTGATGGGCATGATCATGCTGTCGTGCATGTGCTTGAATGCGCAATTGGTAGGTAGCCCCTCGGTGGACTACACTGTAGATGAGGTGGGTACCGACTTCATTACTATCACCTTCACCCCTAATGCTGATGCCGCTGGCTATGCCATATGCCTGTTTGAGGCCGGAACAGCCGAGCAGCAGTTTGCCATGTTTGGGCAGTGGATGGGTTTCCAGACGATGGGTGACATGATCAAGGCTTGGGGTATCACCAAGACCGAGGAGTATCAGCACACCTGGACCAACCAGGCACCTGGCAAGGATTACGAGATTTATGTCCAGTGCTGGGATGTCAACAACGTGGATGCCGACATGATCATCGTTCCTGTGACCACTAAGAGTCTGGGCGGTGACGGCTTGGCCGAGATGACAATCGAGATTGGAGAGTTTGGCGGTGACGAAGAGAATGGCTACTATCAGTGGGTAACCTATACGCCCAACGATCAGGTTGCCGTGCATCACGACATCATCATCACCAAGGCAGCCTATGAGACCGAAGAGTGGGGCGAGGAGAATCTGCTCAACTACCTCAAGCAGGACAACTCCTTTGACCCCTATTGGGATCAGTTTGGCGTTGATGAGGCCCAATGGAATGCGGAGCCTGCTACCGCCTATATTGCCTTCTCGATAGGAAAGAATGCGCTGGGTGAGTGGGGACCGCTGGCCAGCAAGGAATTCAGAACTCCCGGCTCGAGCGCGGTCAACGAGTTGATGACAGGTGTGCCTCAATTGCGCGTCTATGGCAACACCGTGAGCGCCACCGGCATGAACGCTGGCAGTCAGGTAAGCGTCTATGACATGAACGGCCGTCAGGTGGCCACAGCCCGTGCCGACGCTCAAGGACAGGCTCAGATCGACCTCTCGTCGATGGGCCGTGGCATTTACATCGTTACCGACGGTGAGACTGCTCACAAATTCGTTAAGTGATCCTGAACACATGATTGACTGATGCGCAAGCCTCAGGACGAGGACAAAAGAGTGCCCCCGCAAGTGGTTTTCTGACTTGCGGGGGCACCTTGTTTTCGCTTAGACCATGATGGCTGATGGATTACTGGAAGGCGTTTTCGCTCAGGCCGTTGCCGCCGATAGCGAGATCCTTCATGTAGGACGGAACGGGTTTGCCCAGGTACTTGTCCACATAGATCTTGGCCAGATACTGGCCGAGCATGAAGCCGTGGCCACGCAGGCCCGTGAGCAGTCCCACCTCGGGATCAATGATGTAGCGCGGCTCGATGTAGTAGCCGGCCCAGACGGCATGGAAGCCCACGTTTGCCAGGTTGGGTATCCACTGGGCGAACATCTCGCTCACGATCTTGAGGAAGGCTTGGCTGTTATACTTCAGGTTCTGCCGTGCCTCATAGGGGTCGCAGTCGGGCGATGCGCAGCCGATAATCTGGCCGGTGTGCAGGAACTGCTGGCCATAGACGGCGTTGAATCCCTTGTAATGACGGCGGTCGATGATCATGTCGAGCGAGTCGCCACCCACGCCCAGGTTAGGCAGTCGGCGGGTGATGAATGCCTGATGCTTGACGGGATAGAGTTGGGTGTCGATGCCCAGCATGTCGGCAAACTTCTCTGAGCCCCATCCCATGGCGTTGACAAAGTGGTCGCACGTGAACTCGACATAGTGCTTGTCGTGGCGGCGCACCAGCACGCGGTACTTGTCGCCGACACGTTGCACGTGCATCACCTCACAGTCTTCGAGCACCTGGCCGCCATGCTGCTTGCCCACGGTGCGCACATACTCGATGGTGCGGCCTGGTGTGGCCTGCCAGCAATTTTCCGAAATCAGGGCGTGGCTATAGATGTTATCGTTGGGGTTCCAGTAGGGCGAGATCTTCTCGGTAAAGTCCTTGCGGTCGATCATGTAGGCCTCGCTCCAGGCGCGTGAGGCGTCGAGTGAGCGGTAGGTGGCGTCGTCGTGCACGAGGTTGACATAGCGGGTCATCTTCAGGTCGATGTTGCAATGCTGCTGGTCGTCACGGAAGATTTCCAGATTGTGCATGGCGATGTCGCTGATGTCGGGGTTGGAGAAGGCGGGGCGTCCGCCGCCGATGCAGCGCCACGTCGAGCCGCGGTCGTAGTTGACCAGGATGACGCGCTTGCCGGCCTCGGCAAAGTAGCGGAATGCCGCGCTGCCCGCCATGCCACCGCCAGCGACGATGATCTCGGTCTCGGCCTTCTCGATGATGGAGCCGTGCTCAAACACGTAGGTCTCTTGGCTCTCACCATTGTACACATCGCCCAGGGTGACCTGGTTGGCCAGCGGGGCACGGGGTGTGCTGTCGCCGGTCACTTCGATGCCGTGTGCGCGCAGAATCTGCTTGGCTCGTGACACACAGCGCTTGCCGCGGCAGGGGCCCATGCCCATGCGGGTGGTGTGCTTGAGTTCGTCCACCGAGATGAATTTGCGGTCGCCCACGACGGCGAGCAGTGTCTTTACATCCACATCCTCGCAATGGCAGACAAAGGCCTTGCCTTCCTCGGGATGGGTGAGGGGACGCAGGTTCAGAGGCTCGGGATAGCGATCCTTGAGGATGAAACCATGCGCTAGGTTCAGGTCGTCGGCCTGGGTGGCCTGAATGCGGACCACATGGGTCTTGTTGTCCTTTCTGAGCACCTTCTCGATGACGCCCTGGCCTACCTTGGCCCCGTTGTCATCCACGAGGTACACTTCTTTGCCCTCTTCCACCTCATATTCTACGGGCAGGAACACCACGTTTTTGCGCTTGTCGTAGCCAAAGATGGCCAGACCCGGACAGCGGTTCACACACTGCATGCAGCCGATGCACTTGTCGTAATCGACCGTGGGAACCGACGACGTGGTGGGCTTGGTGATGGCTCCCTGCGGGCAGGCAAAGGTGCAGGGATTGCAGGCAAAGCCATACAGGCAGTTGATCTTGACATAGGGTTTCAGGGCCATGCGCTCCGCATCGGGCACGCGTGGTTGGTCGAGCAGACGCACAGGGCGCTGCTGTGAGTCAATATACTGGCGTGAGACGTCCAGATAGTCCTCGTAGGGGAAGCGGACGCCCAACTCCTGAGCCACCTCATAGGCCACCTGCCGGCCACGCAGCACCGCGCTGGTGCCCTCGCCGATGCGCACAGCATCGCCGGCGCCATAGACGTTGCGGCCAAAGACCGAGCGGCCCTTGACGAGCAGTTGGTTGTCGGGAATCAGGCCCGTGCAGATGTTGATGATGTCGATGTCGTCAATCACTTGCTCGGTGCCGGGAATGGGCTGGAAGTTGCGGCACTCGGCGATCACGGCTCCGGTAACGCCGGTGTAGTCCTCGTTGGGGATGGCGCGGATGAGCACGTGTGAGGTCATGATGGGGATGCCCAGACGACGCACGCGGTTGGCCTGCACGGGGAAACCGCCCTCATGGTCCATACCCTCGATGATCGCCTTGATGGTCGCACCAGCCTGCATAGCCTGGTAACTGGTCAGGTAGCCGATGTTGCCGGCTCCCACGGTGAGCACGCGTTTGCCCAGCAGGGTGTGCTCCTGGTTCATCATCTTCTGGAACACCGCCGCAGTATAGACGCCAGGCACGTCGTCATTTTCAAACACCGGCATAAACGGCACGGCACCCGTGGCCACCACCAGATGGTCGGCATCAATGTAACTCACCTCCTGGGTCACGATATTCTTGAGCGCGATGCGGCGGCCTTCGAGCAGGTCCCACACGGTGTTGTTGAGCAGGATGCCGTCGTGGTTGTCACCGGCAAGCGTCTTGGCGATGTCAAAACCGCGCATGCCACCAAACTTGCGCTCCTTCTCAAAGAAGAAGAACTGGTGGGTCTGCATATTGAATTGTCCACCCTCGGTGGCGTTGTTATCCACCACGATGTTGGGAATTCCCAGAGCAGTGAGTTGCTCGCGGCATGCCAGACCGGCAGGACCACCGCCGATGATGGCCACCGTGGTCTTATAGACCTTGGTCGGGCCCGTCGCGCGGGTATTGCCCTCGGGCAAGTAGTCCTTGGGAATCTCCCGCACCTCATGCACACCGTCAACGCAGGTGATGCAGATGCGGCGCACCTGGCCGTCGACAAGCATCTCGCACGCGCCGCACTTGCCGATGCCGCACTCCAGGCTGCGGTTGCGCCCGGTGATGCTGTGGCTGTGCACGATCAAGCCTGCTTGGTGAAGGGCTGCAGCAATGGTTTTGCCTTTCTGACCGCGAACAGTCCGCCCCTCAAATTGGAATTCCACATATTCTTCTTTAGGAAGGTCAAGGATAGGATGATTATCGATTTTATACATAATGACAGATTTTATGGTTGGTGATAGACGTCTGATTTAAAAGTTGGGCGCAAATGGCAGCCACTGCCAGGAGTGGACTTTTGCCAATGAACAACCGCAAATTTAGACATTTTTTCATTACACTGCCAATTTTTGTAGCATTTTTTTACATAAATGATACCGAAAACTGATTTTTGTCACCTCCCTCCATCCCCATGACAGCCATGCAGCCACCCACCCCACGATTCTTACCTGCTGACCCACAATCAACTACCTCCCCCCCCAGGACAACCTGAACAGGAAAGACGATGTCCTTGCGGCAGACGATGTCCTAACGGCAGAACGATGTCCTAGTTCCAGGACGATGTTATAATGGCAGGACGAGGTTCTAGTTGCAGGTAGGTGAATGTTGGGGAGGTAATGGGGTAAAAAAAATAAGTGCTGGGAGTTGTAACTCCAGCACTTATCTGCTTGGTACCCAGAGCCGGTACTTAACCGAGTAAAACAAAGGAAAGAAAAAGTAATTAAGTAATTGATATATAATAATTTATATACATTTCAATTTTTTCGGATTATCACCAAAATGCTCCATTTTTGCCCTTGTTTTGTCAAAATTAACACCTTTTTAACACCCCATATTTGAAAGAAGTTGTACCTTTGCAAACAACGATAAATAAAGGGAAAACAAAGGAAATAAAATCATCATTATGGCAGAGGAAAGAGGCAAAAATAAGAATTTGATAGAGAGAGGGAACCCTCGATTACTGAGGAAACTCGTGAAAAACGGCACGGAATACAGTCTATATCTGGAGTATCAGATGGGTTATAACCGTGACAATGGCACATCCATTCGCAAGAAGGAAAGCCTGTCGCTTTATGTCATGGTAGCTCCACGCACATCAATTCAGCGGCAACAAGTGAAGGAGACAATAGAGTTGGCGAGGAAAATCCGCTTTGAACGCGAACAGCAGTTTTTGGAAAATCGCGAGGGGTACCGATTGAAGAAGGATAAGGGCATTAATTTCCTTGACTACTACCAGTCGTACATCAGTAGCTATACCAAGAAGGACATCCGCATGATTCAAATTGCCTATAACCGCTTCAAGGACTTTTTGGCTGAGTATCATCCACTGATGCAAGACTTCATCAAGCCAGACGCAATCACCCATGAAATGATGATTAAGTTTGCCGAATATCTTCAGACAAGAAGCGTGGGCGAAGGAGCAAAGAGTATTCTGCAGCGTTTCAAGAAAGTGGTACGTGCATCCATTGATCAGGGTATCATGGCAAAAGATCCCTGCAAGGGCGTGAGGTGTATCGTTGATGACCAGATGCTGACCAAGGACGTGCTCTCTCAAGAGGAAGTCCAATTGCTAATCAATACACATTACCAGTTTGAGAAGGAGAATGTGCGCAACGCCTTTATTTTCTGCCTTTACACCGGGATGCGTTTCTGCGATGTGAAGGACTTGCGCTACTCCAGTATAGACTATGCCAACAAACTCTTGCGCTTCGAGCAAGACAAAATCAAAGGACATTCTGCTAGAAGTTGGGTCACCATTCCACTCAACGATGGTCTGATTCGTCTTGTCGGCAAGCCAGATGAAGGCGAAACCAGGGAATCGCTTATCTTCAATCTGCCCTCATACGAGAGTTGCTGCAAGTCAGTGAAGCGATGGGTGAAGCGTGCCGGTATCGAAAAACACATCAGCTGGCATTGCGCCCGACATAGTTTCGCCGTGAATATCCTCAATAACGGCGCTAACATTAAGACTGTCGCCAGTCTCCTCGGTCATAGCGGACTGAAGCATACCGAGAAGTACACCCGTGCTGTTGACAAACTGAAAGAGGATGCCATCAACAGCCTGCCATCATTGGAATTGTGACCAAAGATTCTTGCCGGCCAAAAGAAAACACTTTTTCCTTTCGCCAGCAAGTATTTTTAATTCTGGCGAAAGAAGAATAAGTTTAGTTCGCATTGCGCATATATAGCAAAGCGACAAACCAAACTGCCTTGCGGGACAACATCAAGGTAGAATAACTATAGTTCTTTGCAACATGTTAGGCCGCTCCGCGAAATTCTTTCCAATATTTAAAGAACTGGAAAGAACTAAAAAGGTTAAATTTCATTAAATTGAGCAGAAAATATCGGTCTAATTCTTTCCAATATTTGCAGGATTGGAAAGAATTTCCTACTTTTGTGGCATCAAATAATTAAAGTTATGATTGAGAAGCCACCTACATTTAAAAGTGATGAATTAGGGAAACTGATGCTTGATAAAACTCAGAATGAGGCTTTGAGTTCACTCGTCGACAAGATTAATGATGAATACGAGTACTGGGATTCTGTCAAGTATAAGCCACTTCCCCTGGGATGCCCATCTTCCCGTGAGCTTTGGTTACGTACAAAGGTGTCCCGTGTCTTGGCCACGGTATATCCATGGCCTAAATATAAACTGTGGTTTGGCTTGACCAACAAGATGCAACGCATGTGCCACGAGTTCGATTTGAATTTCGGTGGCACCTGGGAGGGTCGTTCAATGATCCCCATCGAGAGTAGAGAACGATATCTGGTCAGTTCTCTAATGGAAGAAGCCATCTATTCAAGTATGATGGAGGGAGCCGTCACGACCCGTAAAGTGGCCAAGGAGATGTTAAGGAGGAAGATCACCCCCAAAGACAAATCCCAGCAGATGATCCACAACAACTATCAGACAATCCAGTTTATCGTCGCGAATAAGTACAATGCATTAACACCCGAGTTGGTGATGCACATTCATCAACTCATGACCGACAAGACGCTTGATAATCCAGAGGATGCTGGACGCTTGCGCACTAACGATAATGTGGTGGTCGAGAATGGGATTACCCACGAGGTAGTGCATGAACCGCCCACCTATAAGGTGTTGCCTGAGTTCATCAATGACCTGTGCGACTATTTCAACGAGACCAATGCCAAGGTGTTTGTCCATCCCATCATCAAGGGTATCATCATCCATTACATGTTGGCATACATGCATCCTTTTGTGGATGGCAATGGTCGTACGGCTCGCGCCTTGTTCTACTGGTATATGCTTAAGGAAAGGTATTGGCTCACGGAGTATATGTCAATCTCCAGAGTAATTGCTCGGTCTAAGAAGTCCTACGAGAAAGCTTTCCAGTATGTGGCTGCCGACGACCGTGATTTGGGCTATTTCATTTCCTATAACTTGAAAGTGCTTGAGACTTCCTTCAAACAGTTGCAGGACTACATCAAGAGAAAACAGGAAGAGAAAGTCGCTGCAAATATCTTCTTGCAAATTGGTGACATTAATGAACGCCAGGCGCAAATTCTGAAGATGTTCATGGACAACCCTAAGGGAGCCATCACAGTCAGAGATTTGCAAGATAAGTTTATGATTTCTCCCACCACAGCAAAAAACGACATTCTGGGCTTACTCCAGAGAGGTTTGCTGGCAGAGGTGTCCTACAACAAGGTCAAACGGGGATATATCAAAGGCGATCAGTTCGATAATTTAGTTAGCGAATTAGAATTTTGACGCAATGCGGTGCCAACGATTAAGAGAGAATGCAAAAAGCAAGAAACCAACCGAATTAAGAGCATAAAAAAGAAATAAAAACATGGCAGGAAAAGAATTCTTTGAGACCATTAATTCAGTCATTAACGATTGGAAGAATACTAGTTTTATTTTCAATCCCAAGACATACGTGCCAGGCCTTGATGACCAAAGCCTGACATACGGCATTGGAGGAGACAAGAAAGGTATTGAGATCAATACTTGTGTTCTGTTTGTAGATATAAGAGATTCTGTACAACTCACGAAAGACAAACAAGTGCGGACAATGGGCAAAGTATATTCAGTTTTTACTCAATGCGTTCTTCTCGCAGCTCAATATGAGGGTGGTTTTGTGAGGAATATTATTGGTGACAGGGTGATGGTTGTTTTTCCAGCAGAAAATTGTTTTAAGAAAGCTGTCAATTGTGCCATAACAATTAACCATATCGCAGCAATGATTAACAATAAGTTCGATAACTTTGAATTCAAATGTGGTATCGGCATAGATTATGGTAAACTCAGTGTGATGAAGGTTGGTATATATAAGAAGGGAGCAGAGAATGATGATAATAAAGGGCTTGTATGGGTTGGTTATCCTGCAAACTTTGCTTCTCGATTAACAGATTGCGCTAATAAATCGTTTACTGATATTTATTATTTTGTAGATGGAGAGTTCTATGAACACAATTATTTTCAAAGTCCTCCATTGGGAAGACCAAGCGGCTGGTATAGAAAAAAACGAAAATTTACAGATGAACAGCTTGCATCAGAATTAAAAATCTCCACGATTGGACATAATAATTTATGTATTCCCTCATGTAGAAAGATTTATTCGATAGAAAGAGCTGAAGAGAAGTATAAATACATGAATATTCTTGTTTCAGATATAGTTTATAAGGAGTATGCAAGAGCGGCTCCAGAGTCTAATGATATAAAAAATGCATGGTGGAAGAAAGAAACGAGAAAGATAAAAGATATAGATTTTGACGTTTGGGGGGCAGATTTGAAGTGGGCGTTATGAATGTAGATTGCAAAAAACCATCCACGGAGGATGGTCGTTTCTGGGATTACAGATGATTGAATAGATTGCCCCGGACCGTACCCGATTTCTTCGTTTACGATTGTTGCAGTTCTTCTGCTAACGGTTCACTCTAAACGTATAGATTGGAATTTGGTTTCTCCACCTTCCACGTCTGTCATGCTTAACTGTCCCATTCAGCGGATGCAAAGATAATAATGATGATTCAATATATGAAGAAAAAGCCAAGAAAACTTGATTTGTCCGGCAGGAATCTATCTGAGTTTCCTGCGGAAGTGTTCATGGATAAGAAAATAACGAGTCTTGACTTGTCTGACAATCATATCAAAGAGATTCCAGCGAAGATTGCTGAACTGACCGAGTTGAGACACTTACATCTAGAGAATAATAGTATTACACAACTGCATAATGGTATTCTTAAAGCTAAGTCATTAAGAAATCTCTATTTGCAAGGGAACCCAATAAAACACTTACCTAACTTTATTAAAGAAGATGCAACATTTACGATATTCACAGACATAGAAGTTCATCGTTATTTCTCAGAAATAATAATTGAGGGCGGGAATCGAACACTGCTTAAAGAATTGGGCGATGAGGTTGACAGTATAAAATTCCATGCAACAATTTTTAATGACTCGTCTCGCGTGCCTACTATAATGGATAATGACCTTACCTTTAGAAGAGATCATGACAGAACTGGTAGGTCTCTCAATACTTGTGTTCTCTTTGTTGATATCAGGAACTCTGTTCAAAAAAATAAAGAACATCGAGTAATGACATTAGCGGATATGTATTCGTCGTTTGTTTATGGCGTGCTGAGGATTACGAAAGAATTCAATGGTCATGTGAGGAACATCATAGGAGACCGAATTATGGTGATGTTTGATGAGGATAATTGTTGTAACAATGCAGTAAAATGCGCAGGAACGATTATTTATTTCTGTAAAACTCAAATGAAAAGAGTTCTTCCAAATGACATTTTTAAATGTGGTATTGGAATTCATTTCGGAAGTATAAATGTAATAAAGGTCGGTTTGAAAGTACCAAATAATGAGAATGCCGATTATAAAAATCTGATATGGATTGGCGATCCTGCAAATATGGCTTCTCGATTGACGGATATGGCCGGTAAGGAGAGTTTGCCCTGTGTAATAATATCAAAAGATGTGTATAAAAAACTGACAGAAGATTCACTAAGGAGGAATTTTGTGCCGGTAAACAATAGAGTATTTAAAGATGTTGATTTCAATGTCTTGGGCTGTAATTTGTTAATTAAATGAAGAAGAAAAATATGGAAATTATTAGTGCAGTGTACTTATTATTTTGCATCATTGTGATTGCATTTAAGCTTTGGAAGTGTTTTAAGGAGAAAAATGAGAAGAACTGCCTTGAGTCAGAACAATTAGGTGATGAAGGGGAGGGGACGCTCAAAAGGAAAGAAAAAGAAGATCTCCATCACACTTTTGATGTAGTAAACTCAATGGTAAATAATTGTGATCAGAAGGCAGGAATATTGCTGACAGTAGTTGGAGTAGCTATTACCATTTTAGCGACAAGCGATTTTCTGAAAGATCTTAGATCATATATTTTTACACCATTTGTAAATTATTGGACGGAGGAAAATGATCTAGCATTCTCATGTAGCAGATTTACGGTCTTTTTCCTGCTTCTCATCGGAGTGGCGATGCTGATACGGTCATGTCATTATCTTTTCAAAGCCATAAGTGCAAATATTGACTACAAAATAATGACTAATAAGTATACAGGATTAGTAAAGAAATCATACATATTTTTTGGGACAATTAGTGAAATGTCAATCGATGAATTCAAAAAAGAAGACGTCAACTATATTGATGATTTAAAATCTCAGATATATGTGAATTCAATAATAGCGAATGCTAAGTTTCAAAATTATAATAAGGGCTTGTATTGGTTTAAATTCCTGCTTTGGGTATCTGTATTGTTATTTATAGCTGTGATGTTTATGAAATAGTACATAAACAAAAAAATATCTCTCGCCAGTTGAGCAGGAACAGCTCTCATCACAGATTTGCTGTGGACATTTTCAACGCGGCTAACATCAAGACTGTCGCCAGTCTCCTCGGTTATAGCGGACTGAAGCACACCGAGAAGTACACCCATGCCGTGGACAAGTTGAAGTCAGATGCCATCAACAGCCTTCCACCATTGGAATTGTGACCAAAGATCCTTGCTGGCCATAAGAAAACACTTTTTTCTTTCGCCAGCAAGCATTTCTAATTCTGGCGAGAAAAGAATAAGTTTAGTTTGCATTGCGCATATATAGCAAAGCGACAAACCAAACTGCAATATTCTCACTCAAAAATATGCTAAAAGAGAGACTAATTTCAACATAATAATATTTAATTTAACAAAATATGTTTATCTTTGCACATGAAGAATGACTAATGACGAAATTATGGCAAAAAAAGATCACCATAACCGAATCAGAGTGGTATTGGCAGACAAGCAAATCACAAACCGATGGCTTGCCGCGCAGATGGGTGTGACCGACATGACTGTCTCACGTTGGAAAACAAACAAGATACAGCCATCTATGTCACAGTTCGTAGAAATTGCTCGATTGCTCCAGGTTGATATCAAAGATCTGTTGGAGATTGATGTGTCTGAAAACCTATATTGATATAATATGAATAAAAGAGAAAACAAGTATGGGTAAGATCTTGGACTATATAGCGACTGAGACACAGGGCAAACGCTTTGCGTCATTCAAGTATTGCTACGACGATACAGCTGGTCCAAATATTGAATATGACCCTGATGAGGAGCATTATATCAATATGAAGGAGTATGCCGAAAACGATCATGACCCAAAGATGCGTGACATGACGAAATTGGCTGAACTCTGTCGTCAGGGACCACCACTTTTCCAATACTTTCTTGACGGCTCACGACGAGTGTATAAGGTTGATGATATGCAATATGACAAGAAGGTATACCCAGTGGTGAGCGGTCAAGTGTCTGTAGCTTGTTGTGGCCGTGAAATGAACGACGATTATACGTTTCATTCGTTTAAGCATGTTGATGAGGAAGCATATTCAGTAGTATGTCTACCTGTTGTAGCAAATGGCGACGGCATAGATAATGGTGTGTTCTTTGGTAATTTGAGGAACAAACTTAATGAGCAGGCTCTATTAAAGCGTTCTGGTATTGAGATTGGCAAGGTGCTTTGGTATCTTACACGGCTTGAAGGCCGCGAGACATTGGAAAACAAAGGCGTAGCAAGGATTCAAGACGAAATGGTAGATTGCGAAAAGAAGATTGTTGCTCGCCTTATGAACCGCCATCTTCTGACCCACGAAAGCTATTTAATAAAAGATGGGTCGATTCAATATAAGCCGATGAAGACGGGCGACTACAAGGAATTGGCCCGTATCCGCAACAACTATCGCCATGTGGTAGGTATTTCTAAACGATTTAACCCTAATCTGATGAAGGATAACCGAGGACAAAGTAGCGCAGGTGCTATAGCAAGTCTGCCATTGTATCATCGCACTCCTGCTTTCCTTTGGAGCCCGGGGCCTGAATGGGGTAACGTAAATTTCGCCATCTGGTATGTTAGGGTACGCGACATCAAATACACAACAACACCCTATTCTGGAGTGTTAAAGATAGAGAAGATGCTTATGACGGGAAGCGAGAATGACAATGGTCTTATGACTGACGAGATAGATACAATAACTGCCAATATCATCAACGAGCGCAACCCTGTATGTTATGGCAATGATGCACGTTGGGCAAATCATTTATACCCTGTATATATGGCTGAAAGCTATTGCAAGAGCCGTTTTAGAAGTGATATTCAATTTATAAATCTGTTCTAGAAGTATGGAAACTATTGGACGAATTATAGCAACTGAGAAGCAGCCTTCAACGATTGAGGAGTTTACCTTTTGGACACGTAAGGACTTAAAGTTAAAACCCTTTGATGTGGTTGTAGTTGAGCATATACAAGATGCCTATGGCGAAAATTCAAAGACCTTCGGTGTAGTGGAAGAAATTTCTCACATGACAGACTCGCCTAGCGCTTTAGCTGGTTATATCTCCAGCGACTTTGGTGATGTGGAATCACAGTCATACACTGAGCGAATCGGCATGAACTATGTAAAATGTAAGGTTGTAGGAAATGATAAAGGTATTTATATCCCTGTGCAAGAAGGCCGTAAAGTTTATTTGGCCGACGAAGACCAGATTATGGAGGCATTGGGGTTGAAGGAAGTAAAGAATCCCTTACCTGCTGGTTATATTGAAATGTATGACGGTACGAACAAAAAGACATTACCTGTGTTCTTTAACTCCCACTTCCTGATTGGTCCAGAAGGAGCACATCTTAACATATCAGGTATTTCAGGTTTGGCTTCAAAGACCTCATATGCGATGTTCTTGATGAAAGCTATCCAAGACTATGCCATTAAGGGTGATGAGTCAGTGGCTTTTATCATGATGAACGTCAAAGGAACTGATCTTTTAAAAATTGACCAGAAGAACGAGCGCAAAAAGGAACTTGACCAAATCAAGCCCATTTATAAACGGCTCGGAATGGAGATGAAGCCATTTGAGCAAGTGAAGTACTATTACCCTTTTGCAAAAGAATATACCACATACACCTACGAGAAAGAATCGGTGATAAAAGAGCGACTGGCCAATAAGACGGCAGCACAATTCAAATATCTATTTGAGACCGATGAAGACAAGGAGTGCCTTGATCTGCTTTTCGCTAACGTGGACGACCCAAATGAAACCATTGAGAGCATTGTGAATTTCATTATGGCCAATAGTGGTAGTTTTAATGGGGTTGAGACATGGGAAGATTTTCAGAATGTGGTACATAGTTACACACATACAGATAAGAAAAATGCATCAAAGGAGATTTCTGTAATGAGCTGGCGTAAGTTTTATCGCCTGTTCAATAAAAGTTTCCAAAAGTGTAGGCAAATGTTTACCAACCAATTAGGAGATGGAGTGCGTTTGCGTGACGAAATAGCTAATATCAACAAGAACGATGTGATGGTAATTGACGTAGCAAAGCTTGATGAGGAATCCCAGGGCTTTGTATTTGGTGATGTCATGCGAGCTGTCTATAACTTGAAACTTGGAGCGTCTAAGCGACCTGATGAAGAAATACCTGACCGCATTATTATCTTCATTGACGAGTTGAACAAGTATGCATCTTCCGATGTGCCCAAGTCCTCGCCAATCCTCCATCAGCTACTTGATATTACTGAACGTGGCCGTTCGCTAGGAATTGTACTCTTTGGAGCAGAGCAGTTTGTTAGCGATATTCACCGTCGTGTTAAAGGTAATTGTGCTACTCAAGCATTCGGACGTACTAATGCAATAGAAATCACTCGAGAAGATTTTCGCTTTGTTCCGAGCGTATATAAGACCATGCTCACCCGAATGCGTCAGGGAGAGTATATCATTCAGAACCCCGTGTTCCGTTCAATGCTTCACATCAATTTCCCATTACCAATCTACAAGTATTACAACGAATAAGATACAATATGGCAAGAATAGGCAAATATGTTATCGACTCCCTCACACGAAGCATGTATGAGGACAGTCGTTGTATTTATCGCGAATATATTCAGAATGCAGCAGACCAGATAGATCTAGCCCGCGAGCAACATTTAGACGAAAATGATTACTACGAAATCCACGTCCGTATTTTCCGAAACCAAAGAAGAATTGAAATAGAAGATACGGCCACTGGTGTTAGTACGAGTAACCGAGATACGCTAAAAGACGTTGCCACATCACAAAAGAAGCGCGGCAAGCAAAAAGGGTTTCGTGGGATTGGCCGACTTGGCGGCTTGGGATATTGCACAACTCTTACGTTTGAAACATCATACGCAGGTGAGAGCGTGAAAACACTGATGCATTGGGATGCAGCAAAGATGAACCGCATTGTTGATGATGAGATGGACGAAAGTGAGGCAGGCAATGTTATTGATGATTGCACAACATTTGAAGAGCAGCCGGAAATAGTCGATAAACATTATTTCAAGGTCATTATGGAAAATGTGACTGATGACCGATTACTTGATGTCAACAATATTCGTGACTATCTTTCAATGGTTGCCCCCGTCGACTATCCTACTCAGTTTAGCATATTCTCTTCTCAAATTAAGCGGTATGTTCAAAGAAACAATATCGTTCTTGATGTATATAATATCTATGTTGGTGATGAGAATGGCGAAGAACAAATATACAAAGGATACACTACAAAAATAAAAGATGCCCGTAATGGTGACTACGACATCAAGGACATAAAGATTTTTGATCGTAAAGACACTGACGGCAATCTCTTATATTGGGGGTGGTATTCCATTTCTGAACTTCGTGGACAGATACCAGCCAATAATGTCGCTTATGGAATCCGTTTGCGCTGTAAGAACATTCAGGTAGGTGATGAGCGCACGTGCAGAAATTTCTTCTTAGCAGAAGGAGATAAACGCTTTTCCCAATACTTTTTTGGGGAATTGCATGTGGAAACACCTAATTTGATGCCAGATGCTCGTCGTGACTATCTCCGTGAATGCGAATATAGAAGCACTTTCGAGGATATGGTGAGAAATGATTTTACAACTTTGAAAGACCTCTGTAACGAGGCTTCGAACATACGCGGAATTATCAAGAAGATAAATGATGCTGATAAAGGGACACAAGGCATTGATAAGAAACGAGAATCAGGCTCATTCCTTTCACAAAAAGAAATAGAGGATGATAATGAGAAATATGAACGTTTCAAGGAGAAGAAGCAGAAAGCCATGCGCCAACTTGAGAAGAAAAAACAAGAAACAAATCAGAATAATTCTCCTCTCGGCTTTATTTATAATTCTATTCCAGAGACTGCTCCTATGCCGTCCTCAGAAGCGCCTGTTCAGGGTTTTTCTGATAAAACGTTTTCAGAAAGTCCTATTTCAGTTCACGAAACCGAGACACCGCCCGCAACTGATAATATTCCACCCAAATTACGCACAGACGATGTTATCTATAAGAAGTTTGGTGTAAAAGAAAAGAATATCATCAATGCTGTATATAATGCCATCTATAACGCAATAGCCGATGAAGCTATGCGTGAAGGGCTTATCAAGAAGATAGAAAAGGAACTGACGAAATGAACCGAAAGGTCTTACTTTTAGAGCCAAATTATAAGAACAAGTTCCCGCCAATTGGCCTCATGAAGTTGGCTACGTACTTTAGGATGCGTGGGGATGATGTGGTCTTTTATAAAGGAGACCTCAAAGAGTTTGTTATACGTCAGATTACTGAGGAATGCGTGGAACAGCTTGCCAAAGTAGACGATACTATAGATTGGAAATTGCGCTTCAATCTAATTGCCACATATATCCGTTATCGGCGTAAGACTGATTTAGATCAAATAGGCATCGATGATTCAGAATCTGCCATTTTTATCTACCCTTGGATAGAGCACTTTAAAAAGTTCTATCATAGTGGCGAATATAAAAAGCATCCTCGTTGGGATTGGGTTGGCGTGACCACCCTCTTCACCTTTTATTGGGATATTACAATTGAGACCATTGAGTTCGCCAAAACGATGGTAAAGGATCAAAAGAATCTGATGGTGGGAGGTGTGTTAGCATCGATACAACCAAAAGAGATAGAGGCAGCAACCGGTATTAAGCCACATTGTGGAACATTGCACACAGCTGCTGTTGATGGCAAGGGCGGTGACATAGACGAAGACAACCCATACATCATTGACGAGTTACCACTTGATTATTCCATTCTTGACGAGATTGATTATGAATACCCTGATGGTGGCTCTTATTATAGCTATAGCACTCGTGGTTGCATCCGAAAATGTGAGTTTTGTGCCGTATGGACACTTGAACCGAAATATCAGGAGCACATACCGCTCCATGACCGCATAGCCCGTACACGCAGGCTATATGGCGAACAGCAGAACCTGCTTCTGATGGACAACAATGTACTTGCCTCGGCAAAGCTAAAAGAGATAATAGAGGACATCAAATCTTGTGGATTTACAAAGGGGGCGAAGTATATTGAGCCAAATCTCTATGCTATAGCTGTTCGTAACTTGCGCCTCCACATGAATGACCGTGCCTATATTCGCAAATGCTTCAAGCTTTTGCAGTCCATCAACAACTATAAAGGACTAAGCGAGAAGATGCGTACAGAGATTTTTGCATTACGCGAAAAACACGGATTCCTTCATCCAGAGACTTGTAAGCGCGAAGAATTAATCGCGACATACAAAGACTTTGCTCCATACTTTGATGCAAAATATAAAAGGCTGAAAGGCCGTTTGCGTTTTGTGGATTTCAACCAAGGTGTAGATGCCCGGTTGTTCAACGAAGATAAAGTTTCTTTGTTGGCCGAAATACCCGTACGTCCGCTTCGTGTGGCATTTGATGATATAAAGACAGAGACTAAATACAAGAAAGCAATCAAGCTAAGTCTTAAACACGGGATGCGAGATTTCTCTAACTATCTGCTATACAACTTCACAGATAAACCAGTTGACCTCTATCACAGATTGAGTGTCAACGTGCAGATGTGCGAGGATATGGATGTTAGTATCTATTCGTTCCCGATGAAATATCACCCCATTCGTGGTGAGCATAGCCACGATCGCGACTATATTGGCGAGCATTGGAACAGAAAGTACATACGCGCGGTTCAAGCTATCTTGAATGCTACGAAAGGGAAAATAGGTCGTGGGGTATCATTCTTTGAAAAAGCTTTTGGATCTAGCGAAGAGGAATACATGGAACTTCTGCTGATGCCTGAGACATTTTTGCTGTTCCGTTTCTTCTTTGAAGATTTAGGCTATACGCAGCAATGGAAGGACGCTATGGCGGAACTGAACAATGAGGAACGCGAAGAATTGTTGCCAATCATCTTTAAGAATGAATTTAATCAAATAGAAAAACTGACGGACAATCCTAAGTTTTTACGAATATTGAAGTTTTACAAGGACTACCGTTCAGAGATTGCCGACCAAAATTCGGAGTTATACCATTTAAAGCAAGAATTTGAAAAGAAGAGAATGACAGAAATATCAAAAAGAAAAAAAAGCACTTTTGATAAACATTGATTATGCTAGATTTCCAATGAAAAAGAATGGATACAATAAAGAAATAACACTTCAATGCGTTACGTGTGGTGCAGATTATGCTTTCGTATCTGACAAAACTACGGGGGTTATTATGTGCCAGAAGTGTAATCGTGTCTATTATGGTGGCTATGATGAACTTGCAGATTTAAATCAAAAAAGAATTGATGATGAAATGCAGATTCTTGTAAAAGATGTAAAAAAAGATCTCGAGAAAGAAATTGTTGAAATGTTTAAAAAAGCAGGATTTAAAGTAAAATGAAAATGGAAGTTTCAGATATAATTGCATTGGGAAGTCTTTTAGTTGCCTTTGTTGCCCTTGTCAAATCCTTTCTTTCAGACAGAAAAGTTAAGGCTATGGATCTTTTGTTAAAACAAAGAGAACTGGAAAAGGCGAGTTTAGAAGACGATGAGATTCGCAAGGCGGATGTTGAAGTAAATGTTGTAGAAACACCCCAAGGTTCCTACAATAAATTACGTTTTTATAATAAAGGAAAGTCATCTGCCTATAATATACATTTTGAAATAACATCTGACGAAGGCATTAATGCCATAACCCTTCGTATGCAACAGGATTACCTTCCATATCCAAAGCTATTGCCACAACAAAATTTTGATATACCTTTTAATAACTATGGAGAAGCACCTCATCAAACGATTTTAATAACGTGGGATGATGATTTTGGCAAAGGTAGAAGCAAGGAAGTAATTGTTGACATGTAAATAGAACATTATGACCATACAAGAAATACAGACCCGCAAGGAAGATCAGACGTTTGATTGCAAAAGTATTCAGATTGACCCCAAAGCTTTGGCTGTGCCGATCGTGGCAATGGCTAACGCTGACGGCAGTGTGCTTGCTATAGGTGTGACGGATAAAACGAGGAAGATTGAGAGGGTTGACCAGCATACGAAGAAATTGAAGGAGTTGCTGCGTGTGCCATTTTGCTTCTACTCTGTGAACGGTTACAATAAAAGATTCGCAAACTAACTATTAATAATATGGGATTTAAATGTTTAAGATATGATGAATAATGATATATATAAATTGGCAATAGATTGTAAAGACTTCGACGAGACTAAAATTAAGATCGCAAAAACAATTATTCCATATAGGAATCTTGTTTTCTCTGATTATACAATTCAAGGAAATATAAAGAGTTACGAACAAAAACTGCTACGTTTGAGAGAAGCAATAAGGGATAAATACCCTTCTATCTGTTCTTTGATGCAAGAACATATGGATAAGTATAATGATGACAAGATTGTTCATCTGTCTGCATTAGAGGCTATAGTTAATTGTATTGTATCTTTGGAGAGCACCGCATTGGGTAGCAAACGAATCTTTATCAGTCACTCATCAGATGACAAGAATATCATCAATAGTTTTATCGAAAAAATACTAATGGTTGGCTGTGGTTTTAAGAAAACAGATATCTTTTGCACATTAGACCACACTGCTATTCGTACAGGAGACGATTTTAGAAACGAGATAATAACAAACATGAGGGAATGTGATTTCGTTTTCTGTATGATTTCAAAGAATTATAGAGATAGTGAGGTGTGTCAAAACGAGATGGGTGCTGCGTGGGCCATGGAAGGGAAAAGGGTTTTACCATTTAAGTTTCCAAATCTCGAATTCCATGAAATAGGCTTTCTTAATGTTGTAAAACAAGCAGCTGACATAACCGATAAATCAAAACTGGATGAATTGTATGAAGAATTATGTAAATACTATGATTTACAGCCAGATTGGATGAATTACAATAAGCAGAAAGATGATTTCGTTAAATTGGTAGATAATAGTTAATACGATAGGTAAAAATATGAATAACATAGAAAATATCTTCAAAAACCTTCATTATCATTACGAGGATGAAGTGGTAGAGTTTAAGAAGGCGGAGAATAACTTTGACTTCGACGATTTAGGCAAGTACTTCTCGGCATTAAGTAACGAAGCAAACCTGAGAGACAAGGGATTTGGCTGGTTGGTGTTCGGCGTGCATGACAAGACTCGTGAGATAATTGGCACTTCGTTCAAAAACAGTATGAAGAGTTTGCAAAAGCTGAAACACGATATAGCCCAACATATCACTGATAATAACACGTTTCGTGATATTTACGAACTGTTTGTTGAGGGGAAGCGAGTTCTTTTGTTCCAGATACCTGCTGCTCCGCGTGGCATTCCCATTGCCTGGCAAGGACATTTCTACGCTCGACGTGGAGAGAGTTTAGTAGCTCTTGATATGAACAAATATGAAGAGATCCGCCGCCAGACAGTAAATGTGGATTGGACTGCAGTCATTGTAAATGATGCGACGATAGATGATTTGGACAAAGATGCGATTGTTAAGGCTCGAGAAGGTTACAAACAACGTTACCCCAAATTGGCAAAGGAATGTGACGATTGGGATGATAAGGTATTTCTGGATAAAGCTTGTTTGACGATTGATGGTAATATAACACGCACCACACTACTGTTGGTTGGGAAAGAGACCGCGGCGCATAAACTGAATCACATAGCACAGATTGTGTGGAAGTGTTTTCAGGATGGCCAAGTTTTCGGTGACATTTATACAATTCCTTTCATACGCACTACCACGGAATTGCTTGGTAGGATACGCAATTACCGCTTTAAGATTTACCCTAAGACCTCTCTGATACCAGCAGAAGTGTGGAAGTATGACACGGAAAGCATACTCGAAGGCATGCATAACTCAATAGCTCATCAGAATTATGAGAAGGGTGCCAGAATTATTGTGACAGAAGACAAGGACTCGTTGAAATTCCAGAATGATGGTAACTTCTATGATGGCGATTATAAACAGTATATCACTGGAGAAAAGACGCCTAAGAGTTACCGCAATCCCGCATTGGTTAAGGCTATGGTGAACATCAAGATGATTGACACACAGGGTTACGGCATCCACAAGATGTTCCAAAGTCAGAAAGAACGCTACTTGCCAATGCCAGACTATGACCTATCAACTCCAGATGAAGTTATTCTTAACCTTCCGGGGACAATCATCGACGAAAACTATAGCTTGATGCTTCTTGATAATCAGAACTTGTCACTCACTGATGCTGTGCTGCTAGATCAAGTGCAGAAAGGCAAGCCAATAAGCAAAGCTGCTATCAAGTTGCTTCGAAAAAGAAAACTGATAGAAGGTCGTTTGCCTCACATATACGTGTCAAAAAATATTGCCCATGTAACAGACCAAAAGGTAGAGTACTCTAAACATAAAGGCTTGGCAGAAAAGAAGTGTGAAGCTTTGCTACTTGATTCTCTGAAAGATCATGGGAATTTGACAAAGCAAGAGATTGTGAATCTGTTGTGGGACTTACTACCAGATCAATTAGAGGATAAGCAGAAGATGAATAAAATTGATTATTTGCTGAAGCGACTCAGAGCCAGTGGAATCATTAAAAACCAGAGCAAGGGAAATGAATCTATTTGGATGCTCGGAAAATTTTGAAAATTCCGAGCGATTTCGAGCAATTTTCCGAGCGAAGAAAAAGTAATATTGGCGGTAACTAATTGATATTCAGTAGAGATATCGCTCGAAAAGATATCAAAAAAGAAAAAGATTCCAAGCGAATTCTGCTAGTGTTGATAGTAAAAGCCCAACTGACCGACAATTAGTTGGGCTTTCTCGTTGGTTTCTTGAGCATTCATCCGATGGCGGCTACCAAGGCCTTGCCTCCAAAGTAGATGGCGATGCAAATAGCCAGTTCAAAGATGCCTATTGCCCACCAAAACACTTTGTTCGATAGCCAAACGCCTTTGTTGTCATGGACAATGGTTTTAAGATAATTGTTTTGCTCATCCCATTCCTGGTTTTGCCGTTTGCGATGGCCGTCTAGGAGTTTTTTCTCCTTTTCAATGATGTCAGTGACATACTTATCCAGTTCATTCATGGATTGGGGTGACAAGTTCGCCTGAATGACAATGGTTTTCAGCTTATCAGTATGCTCCTCAAGATGATAGACCAGTGATCTAATGGCGTGAGCTTGTTCGCCTATTTTTTCACATGTAGAATCATTGGATGTGGCAAAGCTCTCAAGTCTTGTTACCAGAAGTCTGACTGCCTCAATCAGGGCGGTCAGTCTTCTCTCCTCCTCGCTGAACTCGTGCTGATAGTCAATGGAACTCAGCATGTGTTCGAGAGAATCCCCTGCGCCCCCTTCTTCTTGCACAAGTGGAGGAGGCACAGGGATTTCATTGTTGATGTTATACTTCTTCATGGGCTGGCTTTATCTTCCTCGGCCACGTCTTATCTTTGGCTTTGGTGTTGTTATCATCGAATGGGCCATTACCGCACAGCGTTTTGCCCATTCCCAATCATCATCCTTGTCCCTTCCCCATCCAGAAGATGGGACAGTCCCACCGCCACCATGACTTTCAGACATGGATGTAGCAGCATCAATGTAGTTGGCAAAGAGCAGAAGAGCCACATTGGTAATCTGCTCAGATGTTTCTCTATCCATCTTGAAATCTTCAACCTCATCCTTCATGGCGTCATATGCCTTTTCTGGTATCTGGATAGTATAGATTTGACTGTCGCCATCTATCTTGTGCAAAACTGTTGCCTGTGACACAGGGTTTTGAGCAGGTTTCGGCTGTGGAATTGATGAAAAGCTTGGTCTGCTACTCTGTTCAGAATGGATATATGTTTGAGACGGTGTGAGTGGATGTAACTTTCTCCATGTAGTTTCGATTTTTGATGGAATAAGGTTACGACCTTTTCCCAACTCAGATGACTTGAAGATGGAGTTGCCCATGCGGACGGTATAACCTCTAACCTCCCCATTTGAGTCCCTGCGCAGTTGCAGGTCATAGCCTTTAGCTGCTAGCCTCCGCGCATAGACCTCCCAAGAAAAATCAGACATGGCTTTGAGGGCATCCATGCAATCTTGGGTAATTCGACTCTTGTTTTCCACTGAACGCTGTTCAGCCTGTACCCATCCGCGTTGACGTGTCACCTCGTTCGCCGCCATCGTGGCGCGAAGCCCAATCTTGTGGTCATCGTTTAAGTTACCTTCCATATCGATGCGGTTACAGTCGAGGTGCATATGGACTATACCAGACTTGCTGTCCCGGTGCAATGATATGACATACTGGGAATTGGCGATGTTTGTATGGGATGCCGATTTACGGTTGGCAATCTTTGATAGGTCTATCTCATCAAATGCCTTGATGAAATCATCTGCCAGAGCCTCCCAGTCAGCAAGGGTGAAGCCTTCAGTCTCTTCACGTGCTGGAGAAATCTCAATGCGGATCATGGAGTTCTTCATGGGACGGTGAAATGATCTCTTATGTCGGAACCTCATCTGATGTGCCTGCATGTGCGCCCACCAAGCTTCAACTTCTACATCCTTAGGTAGATGATTGAGTTTTACAATCTCAGCCTTCCCCATACGAGTGATATAGTCTATGGAAATCCTTCCATGTGAAATAGAACGTGCCTTTGCCACCATAGTCTATTCGGTTAATTGATGTTCAATATCATACCAGCGACGTACAAGTTTGTCGGTGGCCATGATCCAATAGTTCATGAAATTTGCGTCACGGAAGTAGCGTAACAGTTCGTCCTGGCTCTTACCGCTGAGTGCATTCTTGATGTGGATGATGTCAGCACGGGCATTTGCCAGGCTGATGAAGGCTTCGGTCTCGCGCTCAGTCAGATGTAGTTTAGGCTTATGACCAACAACACATTTGCGAATGTATTTACTCTGAGACATTGCACAGAGTTTAGCCTTACCTTCAATTTCTTGTTTCTCTTTCGTTGTTACCCGGAATGCCAAACGACATTCCAGACAAGGCTTATCAGCATTGTTTTTATGTGAGTTCTTACGCATAACAATCTTGGTTTAGGCAGTTAAATTAATTATCGGTTGCGAGCCTGCGAGCGACTGCAAGAAAGCCAATAAGCGGACTAACAGCAAAGCCGTTTGTTCGACATTGGCACTTCTTGCATAGCTCTCTCAAGTTCATTCATGTTTTTTCTCAAACCAACAAAGGAGGTCATTGACATCATTGAAATCGTTAAAATGTTCGGACATACTGACCACTTTGTCGCCATACGCCGCTACAAGTTTTGCATGGGTCTCGCGCCCAGCATTGTCGTTGTCGAGGAATGAATAGATGGAATCATAACCTTCAAGCAAGGGGATGGCTTTTGGCAGGTTGGTCACGGAGTTCAAGATAATGAAATCCTGTTCCTCGCTTAAACGGCCATAGGCATAGCCCCGTTTCTTCATGGTCAAGAAAGAGATATAGTCTATGAACCCCTCAAAAATGCTGCATTCGCTATAATGCTGCTTACTTCGGATAGCTGTGATGTCCTTGGGTGGCATACATCCTTTGAAATAACGATTACGCAATTCGCTACCTCCCGAATTGTTTGGAAAAGCAATGGCAAAGTAACGTTTGTCTCCAATAGAGTAATGGGCTTCACGGCAAAGCTGGCGACATAATTCTATATCAATATTTCGTTCCCGAATATAGTTCACTAAAGCAGCGTGTGTCAGCGGCTTTATCTCAACATCCTTGAAATTGGGTTCAGATGGTTGCTGTCGAAAAGAGGAAACAGGCCGTGGTTCCATTATTGGCGACTTCCGTTCAATCATTGTGAGTGCCAGAGAAATGTCGGTTATGCGATAGTATACTAGTGCAAAATCGATGATACTGCCACCACGCCCGATACCAAAATCATACCATAGATTACGGTCAGTGTTGACCTTGAACGATGGATTTGATTCGGTATGTAACGGAGAGTAGTACCAGAGTTTGTTGCTACTCTGACGTACGGGATTATATCCTAAGGCTTGCAGATAGTCTGTCAAGCGAATCTGTTTTGCTTGATTAATGGTCATTGTCAAAGAGAGTTTGAATGTTAGGTTTATGTTCGTTCTCACTATATACGCCCTGTGGTAAACTGTACATCTTATCATGCTTTACTATCAAACCACGAGACATCAACCACTTGTTATGAGTGACGAGCGTATTGCGTCCACGTTCATAACCAATGGAGGCATAGCCTTCCTTCAAGGCTGCTATCAAGCAATCATAACCTTGAATGCTTCCATTCTTGAAAGCATGGGCAAGAGCCGCTTGATGTTTTTCTTCAGACAGATCTGTCAAAGCGATACGCTCAGATTTAGGTTGGCATTCGTACCCGACAACTAATTCTGGCAGCGACTCCTCATTGATACGGAAAGCGAACGGCTCAAAGTCCTTGTCTCGGATATGCATGGCTTTCACCTCACTGATATTGGCATCTGTCTGGCTTTTAGTCACCTGCAACACGGTTTCAGCTTTGTTGTTTAACTCCGTTCCGATATGTCCTCGGGTATTATCATCACCTTTGTTAAGATGAAGCACAGTATGAATGTGCAGATTATAACCGCTCGACCACCGCATCAGCAGATTGATGATTTCTGTGGATTCTGTCGGATTGTTGATATCATACATCAGGTCACGGATTCCATCGATAACAACCAACCCGATACCCTCGATATTTGAGAGCATATAGTCAATGGTCATTCGCCGCTTTTCGGGCGATAGCTCACGCATGGCGACGAAAAGAAGATTGGGACATTCCTGGTCGATGGGCATACCTGCCAGTTTGAAAATGCGTTTCATCACTTTCTGGCAATGGTACTTGCTTTGCTCTGTGTCAATATACAGCACCTTGCGCCTATCGGCCGGGAATGATGCCGCATAGCAAAGCACCTCGGTGTTGGTCAGTGCAGCCGCCACAATGGCTGAGACATTGAAGGTCTTCTTGCTTTTTGCCTTTCCTGCAGATGCACTGAAGTTACCCAGTGTTCCGATGGTGGAGCCGTTCACCCGTATGATTTCAGGTGGAATGGCATACTCATCGGTCGCTTTCAGATGAATGGACTGCCAGATGACACGGAATTCCTCTTTTGTCATCTCCTGTTTCATCGGACTGTAATGATTTTGCGTCTCCATAACATTACTTGCGGTTTAAAAGGTACTGCTGCGCTTCCTGGGCAATCTGTGCCTGGGTTTTGACTGGATTCTGACGGAGCCACGCTTCAAGGATATCTTTCTCGAAGTAAATCAACTTGCCCTGTGGCTTGTAATGAGGAATGAGACCTGCCGATGTCAATTTGTAAAGATAGCTTTTCGACAGGCTGAGAAATCTGCTGGCTTCCTCAAAGCTCAGCACATTTTTGCTTGCATAAACGAGGGACTCCAGTTCCTCGACACGTTGTTCAATTGACTTATTAGCATTCATATTGCTATAGATTTTGAGATTTAACAATAGGAGTGCGCGCCCTCCGAAATTTGAATTCGGGGGCGAAAGTATTGCAAGAAAGGTTGATAGGTGATTGAGAATGATTGAGGTCTCAACTCATTCTCAATCTTTTTTCTGATTTTTGAGTGGTATTCCTATTCTGAAAGTCCTTTCAGATTACGGATATACAGGTTTATCCTTTCCAATTTCTTCTCGGCAAGAGTATCTCTTACTCGATTAACGGCAGAGGAAAGATCGGACTGATTTAGAAAGGTGTCTTTCATCGGTGACAGAAAAAGATGATTCTTTGCTATAACTGATTGCCAGTTCTCTGCAATGTATCTGTGATTGGATAACTGGTCAAAAAAGAATGCTATTAATCGGTTGTTGTTTGATTTGAGTGGAGTCAAAGGTTTGCAGTCGAATATTGATTTTAGTTGTTCAAAGGTCACCTCTTCACCTTTGAACATACGAACTTCGTTGACACAATCCACCAAAGAGTCTATTTGGTTATTGTTGAGTGTATGCTCAAAAGTATATCTATCCGCAAGCACTGGAGTTGCAGGCTGATTATTTACTGCGGCCTTTTCAGTAGCTTGTTTTTTAGAGTTACCATCATCTTGCGCGATATTTGTAGTTTTCACGGCATTCAGTGCCCACGCTTCCCTTCTTTGCTTTAGGAAATCGGCGTAACGTTCTTTAATTACCACATTATAAATAATTGAGAAATATGGAAATGTCTGGTCAAAGACAGTGTTGTCTTTACAGAAATCATCATAGGTGGCAAGACTATATGAGTGGAACCACTTGCGTTTTTCTTCCATCGTTATTGACTCTATAAAAGTGCTTTCCCAAAGGAAGTTGGAAAGGTGTACATATTGCTTGATGCTGCGGACAGCCGGATATTCAGCATAGATGGCAGCAAGTTCATCCAGCGTGCGGAAGTACTCAGTGCGTTCAAGCTCTATCGCTTCCTTCTCGGAAATAATTTCTTCCTTGTCCAAGATGCTATCTTCAAGAACCCCAAGGGCTTCTTGAATGAAATAGTTCATATTCTGCTGTATCCTGGCGATAGCCTGTTCCTGTTCGTTTATCATGTATTGCTATGACTAATATTTGAGGCGCAAAGATAGTCAAAAACAGCGAAAAAAAGAATGAATAGGCTGACGGGGAGACATTCTTTAACTACTCTGTTCCCTTTTTTCGTTTCTTTGACAAAATTTCCTATAAATGTCCAAAATTAACACCTTTTTAACACCCAAGAAAAACAAAACACCCTGTAAATCAATGACTTACAAGGTGTCTGTCGTACCCAGAGCCGGGGTCGAACCGGCACGGGTGTTACCCCATTGGTGTTTGAGACCAACGCGTCTACCGATTCCGCCATCTGGGCGTGTAAGCGGGTGCAAAGGTAAGTCAATTTTTTGAATTGGTGGCAAAAAAATGGACATTTTTTGTCAAAATGCGTTTTTTTGGCCTGGCAAGGCCTGCCGTTGAGGGCGGTTATTGTACTTTTGCGGTGAATAATTGACGTTGACTGAGTATGGATAATAACTCGAATGGTATGGATAATCCGTTTGCGCGGACTGAATTGATGCTGGCCCAAGTCCTGAGGGCTAATTCTAACTGCACGAACCGTTAACTCCACGAAGCCAATTTATAAAAAAAGATCACGAAATCCGGGTCACCAGCAAAATCATGTGTTTTATGCAACACGAGACGAATATGAGGATTCATATCTTGACTCTCTTGAACAATACGCCTCAATAGCGAAATTCGCATTAAAGAAATCTGACAGGGTCAACTGCTATATCGTTCCCAATATTTTTTTAAAATATGTGCATATTATGTTATTTGTCACAACTTTTGACTAACTTTGTAACGTGATTGTGCAATTCTTACTTGTTGATGACCAACGAGTTGATTTACAGAGGATCCAATTAATTATTATCTTAAATATTTTAGTGTCAATAAAAATGAAGAAAATCTTTACTTTAATGGCTGTGGCCGCTATAGCATTTGCTGCCCAGGCCGCTCAATTGACTGTTGCCGATGGCACTGACACCAATCAGTACATTCCGTTCCGTGCCGCCTACTTCAACTACCCGCCCTACTTTGGCCAGGTGATTTATCCTGCCGGCCAACTCACTCAGTTGGAGGGCAAAAACATTACCGGGCTGACGTTCTATATCGCTAACGAGGGCGGCAGTGTGATGAATGGCGGTGAACTCTCTTTTTTCCTGGGTGTGGTCGATGTGTCGGAGTATTCCATCGTCTCGCCCTTCCGCATCCCTGAGAGCGACCTCACGCTAGTGGGCACGCTCCCGATGACTCAGGGTGAATCTCAGATCGCTGTCAACTTCGATACCCCCTTTGCCTATGCCGGCGGCAACCTTGCACTCATGGTCAAGGTAACGCAAGCGGGGACGGTTTCAGGCACGGGCTCTTTCTATGGCGTGAAGACCAGTGTGCCTAGTGCTGTCTATGGTGGAAACCAATACTTTACCGAGCAATTCTATCCCAAGACAACCTTCACCTATGGTGATGCCAGTGCTCCGGCTGCTGTGACCCTCATCTCCGAGGCCAATGCGCTTGAGGACAATACCCCGTTCATGTTCAATGGCGACGCTGTTGTTACCTGCTATAACAATGACTACCTGTTCGTGCGTGACGCTACAGGCTATGGCCAGATCACCAACGTGGCTGGCGCCACCTTCGAGAACGGCCAGGTGCTGACCTAGGGGTGGAGCGCCACCAAGGTCAGCAATGGCAACTGGGTGAAGTTCACCGATGCCGCCGGCCTCAGCGCCAGCGGTGAGACCAATGTCGCTCTGGCAACTCCCCAAAAACTCACCGGAGCCGTGGATGAGAGCATGCTCAACGCCTATGTTTACATCGAGAATGTGACTAAGGGCTTTTTCCCCATCCGCTCGTTGCCGCTGCCCGATGGAACGACCATTGGACTGACCGACGTCCTGTGGGCTGTGAATCAGCCAGCCACTGGCAATTACAATGTCTATGGCATTATCTGCAAGGTTGATGGCGCATTGATGTTCAATCCCATTACATTCGTGAAATATGTGGAACCTGCGTTTGTGCGCGGCGACGTGAATGGTGATAGCAATGTGGACATCACTGATGTCACCGCCCTGATCGACCTGCTGCTCGGCAGCGATTCCATCAGCAACCAGGCCGCCGACTGCAACCAGGATGGCGACGTCAACATCACCGATGTGACCGCTCTGATCGACTTCCTGCTCAACGGCACCTGGAATTAACCACAAATCATTGTCCAAAAATCTATCCCTCGTGCCCTCCAGAGCACGAGGGACTTTTTACAATGTGGAAAAAGCGCCAAAACTCAATGAGTTTCAGCGCCTTACGCTTTGTTTTCTGTACCCAGAGCCGGGGTCGAACCGGCACGGGTGTTACCCCATTGGTGTTTGAGACCAACGCGTCTACCGATTCCGCCATCTGGGCGTGTAAGCGGGTGCAAAGGAAAGTGAATTTTTTGAATTGGTGGCAAAAAAATGTGTTTTTTTTGTGTGGCGGGTCTTTTTTTGAGGTGTGTGATGGGTGTTATAGCGGTGGTTTTTAGTACTTTTGCGTTGCAATGAATGATTCTGCAATGGAAAGGAAATTGAGTTCAGTCGAGAATCCGTTTGCGCGGACCGAGAAGATGCTGGGCGCCAAGGCTATGGAGCGTCTGGCCAATTGCCGTGTGGCGGTGTTTGGCATCGGTGGCGTGGGTGGTTATGTGGTGGAGGCGCTGGCGCGCAGTGGCGTTGGTGCCTTGGATCTGATTGATGACGATACGGTGAGTGTGTCTAACATCAATCGGCAGATCTATGCGCTGCATAGCACGCTGGGCCGTGCTAAGGTGGATGTGGCTGCCGAGCGGGTAGCGGACATCAATCCGCGGTGTGTGGTGCGTGTTCACAAGATGTTTTATCTGCCTGAGAATGCTGATGAGATCGATCTCTCGTGCTTTGACTATGTGGTGGACAGCCTGGACACGATCACGGCCAAGATGGAGATTGCGCGGCGCTGCTTGAGGCTGGGTGTGACGCATATCTGCTCGATGGGTGCGGCCTATAAGATGGATCCGATGGCGTTTAGGGTGGCTGATTTTGACTCGACGCGGATCGATCCGCTGGCTCGCATGCTGCGCAAGTTGCTGCATCGCGAGGGGATTCATCACTTCAAGTGTGTGTATAGTGAGGAGGAGCCGCGACTCAATCGGGATGTGCCTGTCTATGTGGATGGGAAGAAGCAGCCTGGCAGCAATGCGTTTGTACCGGCTGCTGCAGGTCTGCTGATTGCCAGAGAGGTGATTGTGGACTTGACTGCGGATGTGGCCTTGTGATCGGTTCTAGGCTCTTGGAATGAAACAAAACGCCAGCAACTTCTCTTGGGGGTTGCTGGCGTTGTCATTAGGGAAGGGGGTCTATTTCTTTTTTGATTTTTTGGATTTGCTGGATGAACTGGACTTGCTGGACTTTTTGGATTTGCTGGAGCCTTTCTTGTCGGAGGCGGCTGCTTGACGGGCTTCGGCCTTGGTGGGAATCTTGATTTTCTCGCCGGCCTTGATCTTGTTGCCGTCTTCGATGCCGTTGGCTCGCTCGATGTCCTTGACGGTCACACCGGCCTTCTCTGCAATCTTGGTCAGGGATTCGCCCTTCTGTACGGTGACTTCGCTAGGCTGCTCGGGCTTGGATGCCTTCTTGCTGCGGCGGCTCTTGGAGCCTTTGCTGCTGGCGGTGTCATCATTCTTCTTCTTGCTGCTGTGTGAGCCTTTGTAGGTGCTCTCGTTGCGGCCACTGTTACGGCTGCTCTTGGTGGTCTCCTTCTCGGCATACTTGGCGTTGCGGGAGCGCCAGTTGCTGGTGTTGCTCTTGGCGGCCTGCTGTCGTGCCACTTGGTCGTCGGCTTTGGCACTGGTCGACTTTTTGGTTACGGTCTTGGTGTCGTTGTCATCCACGTTGACGGTATAGGATCCCTTATAGGGGGCCTTGGTGGCGGCTTTACGCTCGATGTCCTTGACCTCGTCGAACTGGTCCTGCTCGGTCTGGCCATCCTGCTGCTCGTTGATGGCGAGGTCATTGCTGCCCTGGCTGTTGCTGTCGGATGTGACGGCGATGATTTCGTCGTTATCGGCGCTGGCGTTGTAGTGTGTGGGCGCTTTAACCTTGATGTTGTCGCCACGGCGCACGCGCTCGCTGCTCATGTTGTTGAGGGCCATGACGTCGGCGGTGGTCATGTTATACTTGGCTGCGATGGTCGAGAGGGTTTCGCCGCGTGCGACCTTGTGGGTGATGGTGCGGACGCTGCCGTTAGCGTTGCGTCCGGTGATATATTCCTCGGCTGTGGAAACGATGCCTCCAGGCTCAACGACCTCGCGGTGTGCGTACAGGTCATCGCGGTAGTTGTCGATGCTATCCTGGCTCATGATGAAACTGTAGATCTGCTGGGAGGGCAGTACGAGCATATAGGGGTGGTTGTCGCCGGGGATGACATCGGCTCGGAATTGCGGGTTGAAGGTGCGGATCTCCTCGATGGGCATGTTGAGCACCTGTGCGATCTGTGCAAAGTGGATGCGGCGGTTGACCGAGACGGTGTCGGTGATGAGCGGCTTGCGCGCCAGCGATGGGCTGATGTTGTGCTGCTTGTAGTAGGTCATCGCATAGTTGGCGGCGATGAATGCGGGCACGTAGCCACGGGTCTCTCGGGGCAGGTACTCGTAGATGTCCCAGAAGTCGCCTGATCCGCCGTTGCGGTGCAGCGCTTTGTTGACGTTGCCGGGGCCGCAGTTGTAGGCTGCGATGGCCAGTGACCAGTCATTGTAGATCTGGTAGAGGTTTTTGAGGTATTTGGCGGCCATGGCGCTGGAGCGGTAGGGGTCTCTGCGCTCGTCGACGAGCGAATTGATCTCGAGTCCCAGTCCTTTGCCTGTGCCGACCATAAACTGCCAGAGTCCTGCTGCTCCGACGCGGGAGACGGCGTTGGGGTCGAGGGCGCTCTCGACGATGGGCAGATACTTGAGTTCGAGAGGCAGGCCTTCCTTCTCGAGTGCCTGCTCAAAGATGGGCATGTAGTAGAGGCTCATGCCCAGCATCTCCTCGACGAGAGTGCGGCTGCGGTACACGTAACGCTCGATGTGCTTGCGCACAATCTGGTTGTAGGGCATCTCGATGACGGACGGTATGGCGGCCAACCGACGGATATAGGTTTCCTCGCTGACCTCACCAGGCGATTTGTTCTCTACCTCGGCATCGAGGACGGTGTAGTTCTGGAGATACCAGTTGGTCATCATCTTGTGCACGTCGGTGTCGAAACTCTCGGGGAAGACAATATCATCGTCGGTGATGGTATTCTTGAGCGAGAGGATGTTGTTCTTCTCTCGTGGCACCGCCAGCAGTGATGTTGTGGCAAGAGCCGTGGCGAGAAGTAATGTGAGAAGTCGATGTGTAGTCATATTGTCATATGTGGTTATATTCGTCAATGTTCAGAAACTAAAAGCGCATTGCAGTCCCAGTGAGGGCAGTCGCCCTCCGGTGACGCCGGTGTCGATGGCTGTTGGGGCCACGTCCAGGGTCAGGTCGGGTGAGATGTCGAAGTGTGCGAGCGACGCGTCGACATAGGCGTCGACGATGTTGATCAGGTAGACGCCCACCATGGCGATGACACAGATCTCGCGGTATCGCCGGTAATAGTCGCGCTTACTCTTCATGGTCTTCTGCAGCCAATCCTTGTCGAGACTGCTCTCGGTGACCGTGGGCGGGAAGAAGTCCATGTAACTGCGCGTGTCGGGGTCAGTATCCATGACATCGCGGTAGCCTCGTGAGTAGTCCTTGTACATGCGGTTGTTCCACGAGGCGCCGTAACTGAGTCCGACAAAGGCACCCACGACGATGGGCAGTTTCCAGTATCGCCGGTTGTAGATCTGTCCCAATCCGGGGCACAGTGCCGAGAGCCACAGTGCGCGCTGCGGGTCTGGATTGAAAGTGCGCACCTTGCCCAGGGTGGGCGATGCGGTGGAGTCGACCAGCACCTCGACGTTCTCGATGCCCTGGATGGAGTCGATCGAGGCAAAGGTGATGGTGTCGCCCGCGGCGTTGACGACGCGCACCGGATGATAGTTGTCGTCGTGACGGAGGGTCGTCGTGTCGTCGATGATGACGGGTTGGCGCAGGCGGTGCTGTGGCACACCATTGGGCGTGGTGACAGCCCTGATGGTATCAGCGGCGGGCATGGCGGCAGCAGTGGCGGCCACTGTCTGGGCATAGGCATTGCCGTAGGCCAGCAGGCAGAGCGTCACGATGGTCATGAGCCATAGCCATCTGTTGCTGTATGTCATGGGTGTATCCGTCACGTGATGTTCGATGTGATAAAATAGGATGCCGATTAGGCGTTCTTGAGGTTGTCAAAGATGCTGATGATCTTCTCGAGTTGCTCCTCGGTGGTGAAGGGGAAGGTGATTTTCCCCTTGCCCGACTTGTCGCAACTGAATTTCACCGGCACGCCAAAGGTTGATGCCAGATGCTTCTGTAGGATCTCGTAGTCCTTGACGTTGACAGTTCTGTCGTGGCCCTGTTGCTGAGCGCGCTCGCTGTCGGCATCCTGCTGCATCTGCTTGGCGCGCTGCTCGACCTGCCTGACTGAGAGGCCCTTCTTGATGGTCTCGTTGTACAACTTGAGTTGCAGTTTGGTATCGTCGAGCGAGAGCAGGGCACGGGCGTGTCCCATGTCCAGGGTGTGGTCGTGCAGACCGAGTTGCACCTCGGCGGGCAGTTTGAGCAGTCGCAGGAAGTTGGCGATGGTGGCGCGCTTCTTGCCGATGCGCTCGCTGAGTCGCTCTTGGGTGAGGTGATACTGGTCGATCAGTTTCCTGAACGTGAGGGCGATCTCGATGGCGTTGAGGTCTTCGCGCTGAATGTTCTCGATGAGGGCCATCTCGGTCACCTCGCTGTCGTTGGCCGTGCGGATATAGGCTGGCACGGTGTTCAGTCCAGCCAGCAGCGAAGCCCTGAATCGGCGTTCACCCGATATGATCTGGTATGTGTTGTCACCCATGCTGCGCAGTGTCAGCGGCTGGATGATGCCCAGTTCGCGGATGCTGCTGGCGAGTTCTTCGAGTGCTTCCTCGTCAAACGTCTGCCTCGGCTGGTCGGGATTGGGCATGATTTTATCGATAGGTATCTGGTTGATGGCCGAGGAACCCTCGGTCTGAATGACGTCCATGTCGATGAGCGCGTCCAGTCCGCGCTTGAGTGCTTTGCCTTTCATTGATTTATATGTAGTAGTAGTGTTGTTGTCTTAAGTTTGGCTCTATAGTCATTGATGCTTCGTTGTCTGTCCATTCACTTGCGGGAGATGATTTCCTGTGCAAGTTGCAGGTGGCTCGTGGCGCCTCGGCATGTGGGGTCATACTCGGTGACGGGCATGCCGTGGCTAGGCGCTTCGCTGATGCGTATGTTGCGGGGTATCACCGTGTTGAATACCATGTCGCCAAAGTGCCCCTTGAGTTCCTCGTAGATTTCGTTGGCCAGACGCAACCTGGCGTCATACATCGTGAGCAGGAAACCCTCGATGCGCAGCGAGGCATTGAGTTTGGCCTTGATGATGCGTATGGTGTTGAGCAGTTTGCTGATGCCCTCGAGAGCGAAGTACTCGGCTTGTACCGGTATGATGACGCTGCCGGCGGCGGTGAGTGCGCCCACGGTGATGAGCCCAAGCGAGGGGCTGCAGTCGATGATGATGTAGTCGTAGTCGTCCTTGACGTCTTGCAGGGCATTGGCCAGGACGCGTTCGCGGTTGGGCCTGTCGACGAGTTCCAACTCTGCGCCCACGAGGTCGATGCGTGATCCGAGCAGGCTCAGTCCCTTGACGCCCGTGTCTACCACAGCGCCTCGGATGGGGTAGTCATCCACCAGGCACTCATAGATGGTCGAGGACATGTCGCGCGGTTCTATGCCCAGTCCCGAGGTGGCATTAGCCTGCGGGTCGGCATCGATGAGCAGCACGCGCTGTCCCAGTTGGGCCAGTGCTGCCGACAGGTTGATGGATGTGGTGGTTTTGCCCACGCCACCCTTCTGATTGGCTATTGCTATTATCTTTCCCATTAGATTGGTGTTGTTGTCAAACAATGTTTCACGGCTACAAAGGAACATATTTTTACTCATACAACTGCTAAAAACTCCGTTAAAATCGGTAAATTGTTCACAAATAGCAATAAATGTTAATAATTCGTGGAACATTCCGTTTTTTCAATTCTTGACCACCGATGGCGGATGGCTTCAGGCTTCAGATGGGCTTAATCGCATGCAAATGACCGCGTCGTCGTGATGCTGGCTGCCTATTGTTAACCATAAAAAGATGCTGGCGCGCGGGTCATCAAGCGCGATCGTGTGAAACACGGCTGCATGCCCCGGTCGCGTATCGCATGTTTGGACAATGGTCATGATTTTGCGCAAGCCTCTAGCGTAGAGACCTCTATTGGCGTCGATAGGTAACATTTTGCTGCAATAATGATGGAGTTGGGAAAAATTGGTGTATCTTTGCAGGCTGATTCTTTTTATAAAGGTGTAAACCTGTGAGTCATGCTAGCGTATTTTGCTGCTGATTGCCGTTCTGCAATTGCCATTAAACCTGAACAAAACGATAAATATTGATATAAAAATGAGAAAGTTAACTTTATTCCTGCTGTTAGCAGTCTTTGTTGGCCTCCAGGCGGTTGCCATTCCCGCCCATCGTGGCTCGGTGTTGATGCCTCAACCCGACGGAACTCTGGTGACCGTGTGCCTCGAGGGTGACGAGTTTTACCATTTCAATACCACAGCCGATGGCTACACCATCATGCTGAACGAAGCCGGAGCCTATGTCTATGCCCAGGCCGATGGCATGAACCTTGTGCCCACCCAGTTGCTGGCGCATGACGTGGCCAACCGCACGGCTGCCGAGTTGTCGTTTCTGGCCGGCACGCCCAAGTATCTGACCGATGAGACCGAGGTTGCCCAGGGTCATGTGCGCCGTGTAAAACGCAATGTGGACCTGTCGAATTTCGACTTTGAGAACTTCCGTGGTCTGGTGATTCTGATCGACTTCTATGACAAGTCCTTTGCCAGTGCCGATCCCCAGACATTCTATACCGAGATGTTCAGCAGCGAGAATTTCACGGGCTATTACGACCCGATCACCAAGCGTGATGTGACTTGCCCTGGCAGCGTGCATGACTACTTCAACGACCAGTCCAATGGCAAGTTCAAGCCGCCCTTTGACGTGTATGGTCCTTACCCCGCCTCTTATGGTCAGAATGCTCAAACCAGGGCCCGTTCCAACCAGTGCCAGAGTTTGGCAACAACGATTTTTACCAATGCATTGAAGGCCGCCGACAGCGAGGTGGACTTCACCAAGTATGACAATAATAACGATGGAAAGATCGACATGGTCTACTTCCTGGTAGCGGGTTATTCCTCGAGTTACTCAGGCAATAATTCCGGCTACTTGTGGCCCCATGCATCTAACTTGTACTACACCTATTACGCATTCGACGGCAAGCGCATCGATCGCTATGCAAGTTCGACCGAGTTATACGGTTTTGAAGCAACCCCCAGTTCGGTTACTGTCGAGGGTATCGGCACCGTGGCTCATGAGTTCAGCCATGTGCTGGGCCTGCCCGACTTCTATGACACCGACTACGCCAAGAGCGGTGGCGAGAGCCATCACCCCGGCGGATGGGACGTGATGGCCGGCGGTGGTGACTACAACTATGGCCGCAGCCCCGTGGGCTACACGTTCTATGAGCGCTATGCACTGGGTTGGGCTACCGCCCAGACGCTGAGAAAGCCAGGTGAATACTCACTGGAGGCCGTTAACACCGCTCGCAAGGGATACATCCTGCGCACCTCGGTCAACAATGAGTTCTTCACCATCGAGAACAGGCAGAAGACAGGCTGGGATGCCTACCTGCCCGGGCACGGCATGATTGTGACCCGCGTGGACAGCACCAACGTCAGCATCTGGACGAGTAATCAAGTGAACTGCAATCCGGAGCACAACTACTTCGAGATGCTGCGAGCCGGTAACACCACCAGTGGCGACCTGGCCAGTGACCCGTTCCCCGGCACCACGGGCAATGTGATGATTACCAACGAGACCTATCCTAGCCTGAAGACCTGGGCTGGTTATGGCAATGAGTTTAACATTGTGGGTATCTCAGAGGAGAACGATATCATCCGCTTCAACCTCATCGATGATGGCTCACTGCAGACGCTCGTCGAGGACTTTGAGGACATGCCCGTAACCTCCACTACAAACGAGAAGAATGTGGAAGGCAACTTTGCCACCTGGTCGTTTAACAAGTGCGGTGTGCGCGCTCCCGGCAGCGACAAGGCCAATGGCGAGAACAGTGTGATGATGAAGTTGCCCAGCCTGTTCAATAGCGAGACGCCTGTCTATTACAACATCTACATGGCCAGCATGACGGTGTTCAATCCGTCGACCACCGTGTCCAAGTTCTCGCTGGAGTATTCTGTCGAGAACGATGCCGATGGCAACCCCATCTGGGTTACCGCCCAGAGTTCTAAGGGCACGACCACAGCCGAAGCCGCTAGCAAGTCGACGACTACCTGCTACTGGTTCCTCGATCTGAAGAACAACCAGCCGGCCAAGTTCCGCATCTATGAGCGTGGCGGCAACAAGAACACCGCATCCTATGTCGACGACCTCACCTTCTACTACACGGGTGAGGAGGGTGGCCCGGATCAGGGCGTGACTGGCGACGTGAACGGTGATGGCGAGGTCAACATCAGCGACGTGAATGCAGTGATCGACATGTTGCTCAAGGGTGTGCAAGACGCATCTGGCGACGTGAATGGCGACGGTGAGGTCAACATTGCCGACGTCAATGCAATCATCGACATTATTCTCAATTCATAATCAAATTATTCAAGGAAAAGCAATGAGGAAAATTTTGCTGTTGCTGGCACTGGCTCTGGTGTCGTTGTCGACTCAAGCCATCCCAGCCGACCCAACACCCATGCGGGTGATGCAACCCGATGGTAGCACAATCACCGTGCAGTTACATGGTGACGAGTTCTTTCATTTCACGACGACTACCGATGGTTATACCGTGGTTAAGAATCAGGCGGGCTATTACACCTATGCCCGCCTCGACGGCGACAGGCTGGTTGCCGGTGATCGCATCGCTCGCGATGTGGCCCAGCGCACCGCTGCCGACCGTGCAGCCTTGGCCACGATTCCTAAGGGACTTACCAGCCCCGGGCAGGTTCAATCGGGCTCGCGCCGATTGGCTCAGCGCAATAGTGCGATGCATCGTGTGGGAGCCGAGGGGCAGATGGACTATGACGCCTTCCGCGGCTTGATCATCTTGGTGAACTATACCGACAAGAAGTTCTCGATGACGGGCGCCAATGCCTTCTACGACGACATGGTCAACACGCATGACTACACGGGCTATACGCTGAACAACAGGCGCGTGAACATGACAGGTAGCGTGCGTGACTACTTCTACGATAACTCCAACCACATCTTTGACCCGCACTTTGACGTGGTGGGTCCTGTGGATGTGCCTTATTCCTGCCGCTATCCTAACGGATCGGATAACAGCGATGCCATCTTCTATGCCGCCCTCGACTCGATCGACGGACAAGTCGATTTCAACGACTATGACACCGACGGCGACGGTTATGTGGATATGGTGTTCTTCCTGGTAGCGGGTTTCTCGGCTAACTATAGCGGAAACAACCAGGGCTATCTGTGGCCCCACATGTATTACCTCTACTGGGCACCTCCCCACGATGGCGTGAACTTCGGCCTGTATGCCTGCTCGACCGAGATAGCCGGTTGGGAAGGCTATTACAGCGACGTGAACGGCATCGGCACCTTCTGCCACGAGTTTGGCCATGTGCTCGGCTTGCCCGACCTGTATGATACTGATTACAGTGGCGGTGGCGGCGAGAGCCGTCATCCGGGCGAGTGGTCGATTATGGCCGGCGGCAGTGGCAACAACTTTGGCCGCGATCCCGTGGGTTATAGCCTGTATGAGCGATATGCGCTGGGCTTTACCACGCCTGCGCTCATCGAGCAAGGTGGCGAATACCAACTCGAGGCGCTCGACAAGAGTAACCAGGGTCTGAGGCTGAACACGGCCAACCAGGACGAGTACTTCCTGATCGAGAACCGCCAGGCTGGCAAGTGGGACCGCAACCTGCCCGGTCATGGCATGCTGGTGGCCCGTGTCGACTCAAGTGACACCCGCGTGTGGTGGCAGAACACCGTCAATTGTAATCCCAGCCACATGTATTACGAACTGTTGCGTGCAAGATACACGGGTGAAGCCAGCGACAGCGACCCCTTCCCCGGGAGAGCCAATGTGACGTCGATCACCAATTTTACCAATCCTAGCCTGATGACGTGGGACAAAACGTTCAGCGATCTGGTGATGTTTGACATCACCGAACAGGACGGCATCGTCCGTTTCACGATGGATGCCGACTCGTCGATACTTAACATCGTCGAGGACTTTGAGCGGATGCCTGTGACCGATAACGAGAGCGCCAAGGGCGTGAGGGGTGTCTACTGCAAGTGGAACTTCTCTAAGTCGGCCGTAGCGAGCCCCGGTGAGGGCAAATGCCATGGCGAGCATGCCGTGGCGATGAAGAAGCCCAGTCAGATTGCCACAGCCCAGCCATTGAATATCATCCCCTATGCAGTGCATTACACGGTGTTTAATCCTACTACCAGTTCGGCTAACTTCAGGGTGACCTATTCTGTGGACAGTGGCAAGACGTGGAATGACGCCGAGAACAATGTGCTCACCGTGGATGCTGGCGAGACCAGATCAGCCACAGTGAATCTGCCCAGTGATCAGCCCATCATGTTCCGTATCAATCAGACGGCAGGCTCTGGCCGCGTCAATTGCTATCTGGACGACATCAAGTTGTACTATAAGGACAAATGGGGTCCCGACGTGATTGAGGGCGACGTGAACGGTGATGGCGAGGTCAACATCAGCGACGTGAATGCTTTGATCGACATGTTGCTCAAGGGTGTGCAAGACGCATCTGGCGACGTGAATGGCGACGGTGAGGTCAACATTGCCGACGTCAACGCTGTGATCGACATCATCCTGCAGGCTCGATAACAGACTGATGAATATTTCCAATACAAGATATAACGCAATTTATTAACTAAACTATAACACTTCTGGCTATGAAAAAAACGCTTTTGTTACTCGCCATGGGACTGCTGTGCATGACTGCTCGAGCAGTCCCCGCCGACCCGACACCCGGGCTGGTTACACAACCCGATGGCACCAAACTCACTGTGGTACTGCATGGTGATGAGTTCTTTAACTATCTGACCACCAGTGATGGTTACACGGTTGTTAAAAACGCGGCGGGGTACTATACCTATGCCCGTCTCGATGGCAATAGCCTGATCGCTGGTGACGTCATCGCACGCGATGCAGACAAGCGGTCTGCAGCCGACCGTGCGGCCCTTACCGCCATACCCAAGGGTCTGACCAGCAGCGCAATGGTCGATCGTGGAAAGAAAATGCTCAACCACCGCAACGAGTTGATTCGCGGTATTGGCCATGGTGGACACATGGACTACAGCAAGTTCCGCGGCCTGATTGTCCTGATCAACTACACCGACAGGAAGTTTGACGATTACGTTCCCTCAAACTATACGCCTCAAGATTTCTATGAGGCTATGATCAATAGTCATGACTACAAGGGCTTCACGTTGCCCGCGGGCACCAAGGTGGACTGCATGGGCAGTGTGCGCGACTACTACTATGACAACTCCTACCGGCAGTTTGACCCGCACTTCGACATCCTGGGCCCCGTGGACGTGCCCTATGCTTGTACCGACGCCCATCATTCAGGTGCGATTCTATCTTCTTTGCCGCGCTCAAGGCGCTTGACCCGACTGTGGACTTCAGCCAGTATGACACCGATGGTGATGGCACCGCCGACATGGTCTTCTTCCTTGTAGCCGGTCATGGCTCGGACTATAGCACCAACAACCGTGACTACCTGTGGCCGCACATGAAGGATTTTGAGACGTCACCTGTGCTCAACGGCGTGAACTTCCGCCTCTATGCCTGCTCGACTGGCATGATCGGAGAAGAGGGTGACTACATCGTCTATAACAACATCGCCGGCATCGGCACCATCTGCCATGAGTTCAGCCATTGCTTGGGCTTGCCGGACTTCTATGATACCGACAATGATGGCAGCGGTGGTGTCAACCACGCCTATCCCTTGACGTGGTCGGTCATGGCCAGCGGTTTCAAGAACAACAACGGCCGCAACCCGGCTGGCTATAGCCTGTTTGAGCGCTATGCCTTGGGCTTTGCCCAGCCCACCCTGATCGAGGGCGAAGGCACCATCACCGTTACAGCCCTTGAAAAGGACAACATGGGTTATCGCCTGAACACAGCCAACAAGGGTGAGTACTTCTTGATCGAGAACCGCCAGCGCATCAAGTGGGACAAGAATCTGCCTGGCCCCGGCATGCTGGTATGGCGTGTGGACTCGACCAACGTCGATGTGTGGGAGAATAATCTGGTCAATGCCAATCCCAACCACAACTATTATGAACTGCTGCGTGCCAACTTCAATGGCATGAATGACAGTCCGCGTGACCCCTTCCCCGGCACGGCTGGTGTTACCAGCATCACTAACGCAACGCAGCCCAACCTGCGCACGTGGGACGGCAAGTTGAGCCACTATGCCTTTACCAACATCGCCGAGGCCGACAGCATCATCACCTTTGACGTGGTAGTTGACAAGTCCAAGAGTTCGATCGAGGACTTTGAGAAGATGCCCGTGGGTGCTACCCTCAACGAGCGTGGTGTGGCTGGCGTCTATGCCAATTGGGATTTCTATAACTGTGCCGTGGTCGACACCGCCCAGGTGGCCGAGGGACATGCCGTTGCTATGAAGAACGGCAGTTACTTCAACACGGTCGAGAACCTGAATAAGATTCCTAAGGTTGTTCGCTTCAAGATTTACAATCCCACGTCAACGGGCGTCATGATCACGCCGCAGTATTCGACCGACAACGGCGGTCGCTGGAGGGGTCTGGATACTTATCCCTACAACTTCTATCTCGCAGCGGGTACCGAGTCTTCGGCCACGATCACCTCATTGCCCACCAATGCCCCCATCATGCTGCGTCTCAAGCAGACTTCAGGCAGCAGTTCGGAATACTGCTACATCGACGACATCGAGATCTGCTACGAGAGCACCTGGGAGCCCGAGCCCGAGGAGCCCGAGTTTACACTGGGTGATGTGAATGGCGACGGAGTGGTAAGTATCGTCGACGTTACGGCTCTGATCGACCTGCTGCTGGGAGATGGCACTTATATCCAAGCCGGTGACATGGACGAGGATGGCTCGATGACTATCGTCGATGTGACCGCTCTGATCGACGTGTTGTTGTCGATGGACTGATAGGACGTCCAGAGCCGCGCTTCGGGCTCGATGTGACCTAACAAACAACCAGTAATAATCGGGGGAATTCTACGCAGGGTTCCCCCGATTGATTTTTCCTACCGAAAATAGTTAACTTTAAATAACAATTTTTTAACATTATATTTTTGGGTGTTATCAGAAATGGCAGTACTTTTGCATCAAAGTTGGAAATATTAATACTATTCATCCTAAATGAACATCGCGTTGTGAAACGGGGTGTTTATTTTTTTTGCGCCATATATCGTGGGGCACCAGTGCGCTTGAAGGTCATTTGTTGGCTCAGCCGATAAAAGGTGTGGGCGGTGAGGTCGAAGACCACAGCAAGGCCAGCGGCCTTGAATTGAGGTAACCCCGCGGCGCACAGGCCGTAGGCCTCGTGTGGCGTGGGGAAAGTGGCGACATCAATCAACGGGCCTCGAATGAGGGCCACTCACGTCAGGCGGTAGTCATTCCATTTGTGTATTCTGCACTACTCGTGCGATATACCGGTACAACTGGTCGGAGGATGCCAGGGGCAAGGTCAACTCACGACGGTGGGTGTTGATGAGGATGTGATAGATGGCAGTGACAGCACTCATGATAAATCGGTTTTAGATGGCAAATATATGACAAAACCGGCACAATGACAAGACGTGTTTTTGCCAGACATGAGTGGCCCTCATTCGAGGCCCGTCCTATTGTAGCCCTCTCTCCCCAGGCCACACTGACCTTCGGCCAGTGCGCCCTAGGGTTGCCTCAAGTCAAGGCCGCTGGCCTTGGCGAGGTCTTTCGACCTCATGCTTGTCCCCACTAATTTTCCGCTGGCCTTGGCGAAGTCTTTCGACCTCATGCTTGTCCCCACTAATTTTCCGCTGGCCTTGGCGAAGTCTTTCGACCTCATGCTTGTCCCCACTAATTTTCCGCTGGCCTTGGCGAAGTCTTTCGACCTCATACTTGTCCCCACTAATTTTCCGCTGGCCTTGGCGAAGTCTTTCGACCTCATGCTTGTCCCCACTAATTTTCCGCTGGCCTTGGCGAGGTCTTTCCACCTCATACTTGTCCCCACTAATTTTTGGGTGAGCGTCATTTGTCAAGCAAAACGTCTAACTTTTTGAGACAAATTGACCAAAAAAGGTGGACATTTGCGAGGTTTTTTCAAGATATTTTGGATATTTCGAAAAAATGTATAATTTTGCACCCGTAAAAGTGTGTGACGACGAGCCACTCGCCATCAAGATGATAGCCGGGTGAAACGCTCGAGAACCACAGCACTGCATCAATGACCAAAAGACGATTAACCTGTAAGTAGAGAATTCAATTATTTGTAAAACACTATAACTTTTATTAATGAAAAAATCTTATTACTTTTGGCAATGACCGCGCTGATGGCGCAGGGCATTCATGCTAATCCTGTAACAATGGATCAGGCAATGGCAATCGCTAAGCAGTCGGCAAGCACCTCACTGCGTGGCGGCAATGTTAACATGAAGTTGAGTTACGTCGCTCGCAACCTGAAGGGTATGAACGACTACTATGTGTTTAATCGTGATGGTGGTCAGGGCTACGTGATCGTTGCCGGTGACGACATGACGGATCTCGTGCTGGCTTACAGCGACCAGGGATCGTTTGACATCAACCAGGCTCCCGAGGCTATAAAGGTGATGTTCAAGCAGTATCAGAACAGTCTGGAGCAGATGCGTAAGGATCCCCAAAGGGCTCAGAAGGCTCCCTCGCTGACGATGAACCCCGCTGGAAGAAAGCCCATGTTCCTGAATGATTATGGCGAGGGTCCCCACTGGCATCAGTTTGCGCCCTACAACAACTACTACCCCACCTATAACGGCGAGCACTGCTATGCAGGTTGTGTGCCCATCGCCTTTGCTCACATTATGAAGGGCTTGCAGTTCCCCTCCCGTGGTCATGGCTCGAACACCTTCCACTACGAGTTGGGTGGCGAAGTGAAAACTGCTAGTGCCAAATTTGATGACTGGTCCTATAACTATAGCAAAATGAAGAACGGTTACACCGAGTCTTCTACCGACTGGCGGGATTGCGCTGAAATGATTTATGAGATCGCTGTTGCTTTCCAGGCCAAGTTCTCGACCAGCAGCACCAATGTAAGTTATGACCAGATCATCAAGGGTATGGTTGCTTACTTTGACTACAACCCCAATGTTCAGTTCCTGCAGAAGGCCAATTATGCTGACGCAACCTGGCGCGAGATGGTTTATACCGAACTCGATGAGGGCCGCCCCGTGCTCTACTTTGGTTACAGGACCGTCCTCAACGACGGCACCCAGAATGCTCACGTCGGTCACGCCTTTGTGATGGACGGTTATGACAGCGAGGGTAGGGTACGCGTCATCTGGGGTTTCCAGCCCGAGGAATACAACAGTTATTTCAGTTTCGACCTGCTGTCGCCGCGCATCTACGGCGATACTCCCTATGAGCACGACGAGTACAAGGAAGGCTTCAACGCCGACCAGTATGCCATCATGGGCATCCGTCCCTCTGAAGAGGGTGAGAATGGTGGTGTTGTAGTAACAGGCACCAATTACCTGCAGGAGGTTATGCCCGCCAACGACGTGCGCGGCTCGTTTGAGGTTCAGGCGCTGAGTGGTCCCTGGCAGGGCACCATCCGCTGGGCTCTCGCTACCAAGGGCACCGATGGCAAGTACACCGTTGCCACTTCGGCTCAAACCACTCAGGTTGACCTGCAGGAGAATGAGACGGCCACTATCGACATCAGCGGTTCCTATTACCTGACCGAGGGCACTCAGTATTATGTTGTGGTTTGGTCACCCTACTTCCCCAACAACTATGACTGGAACTGGTTCTTTAACGATCCCATTCCCTTCACCGTCGGCAACTGGGTAACTCCTCCCGATCCTCAGTTCCTGCTGGGTGATGTGGATGGCGACGGCAAGGTGAGCATCACCGACGTTACCGCTCTGATCGACCTGCTGCTGGGAGATGGCGCTTATGTCGAGGCTGGTGACATGAATGGTGACGGCGCTTTGACGATCACCGATGTTACCGATCTGATCGACCTGCTGCTGGCGCAGCCCGCAGAGTGATCGATGCATCGATAGGATTAAGTGAGTAAAAAATAGATGGAATGGCTGTGCCTGGAGCATGATGGCTCCGGGCACAGCCTCGTTATGTGTCGAATGAACAGTGCTTCACAACGCGAATTCTTGACAAAATATTTGTTTCGGTGCCGTTAAATCAACATTTTTTTACTAACTTTGCCCATTCAACTAATTATCATTCACTTTTTTTTGAACCCAATCATTGTGCTATGTTAAGGAAAATACGCATTATGTTGGCCGCCATCATGATGGTGATGGTGACGCTGCTGTTTCTTGACGTGAGTGGTGTGCTGCACCACTATCTGGCTTGGACAGCGCGCATCCAATTCCTGCCTGCGTTGCTGGCGCTCAATGTGCTGGTAATCGCCCTGCTGGTGTTGCTGACGCTGATCTTTGGCCGCATCTATTGTTCGGTCATCTGTCCTCTGGGGATATTTCAGGACATCGTGTCGTGGATACATGGCCGTAGCAAGAAAAACCGCTTTACGGCCAGTGGTGAGAAGCGCTGGCTGCGCTATGGCGTGCTGGCTGTGTTTGTCGTCGCCTTTGTCGCCGGCGTGCACTCGCTGGTGGCACTGCTGGCGCCCTACAGCAGTTATGGCCGCATGGTGACCAACCTGTTGCTGCCCGTTTATCAATGGGGCAATAACCTGCTGGCCGGTATCGCCGAGCGCGCCGACAGTTACGCCTTCTATAGCGTGGACGTGTGGCTGAAGAGCCTGCCCACCTTCCTGATCGCCGTGGCGACGTTTGTCGTGATCGTGGTGCTGGCATGGCGTGGCGGCCGCACCTATTGCAATACCATCTGCCCAGTCGGTGCCATTCTGGCCCAACTGGCGCGCTTCTCGTGGCTGAAGGTCTATTTTGACGCCGACAAGTGCAAGTCGTGCAGCCTGTGTACCAAAAATTGCAAGGCATCGTGCATCGACTTCAAGACCCACAAGGTGGATTACACGCGTTGCGTGGCCTGTGGTAACTGCTTGGAGAAGTGCAACTTCGGAGCATTGCATTATGGCCATCCCAAGGCTATGGCCACCCAGCCCGCGGCGACTGCCGATGGGTCTGCCGCTGCCGATCAGGCGCGCCGCGCCTTCCTGGTAGGAAGCGCTATCGTGGGTGCTGATATGGCTCTGGCCCAGGCTGCCAAAAAGGTGGATGGCGGACTCGCCGTGATCGAGGACAAGGTGCCCGCCAAGCGGTCGACACCGATAACGCCTCCCGGATCGGTGAGCGCGAGCCATTTTGCCCAGCACTGCACGGCCTGCCAGTTGTGTGTGGCCAAGTGCCCCAACGGCGTGTTGCGCCCCTCGACCGACCCGCTGAGGCTGATGCAGCCCGAACTGAGTTTTGAACGCGGCGCTTGCCGTCCCGAGTGCGTCGAGTGCTCGACGGTGTGTCCCGCAGGAGCCATCAAGCCCATCACCGTCGCCGAGAAGTCTTCGACCGTGCTGGGCCATGCCGTTTGGATCAAGGCTAATTGCGTGATCCTGTCAGATGGCGTGACCTGTGGCAACTGTGCCCGCCATTGCCCCGCAGGAGCCATCATGATGGTTCCCAGCGATCCAGACAACGAAGAGTCGCCCATGGTGCCTGCCGTGAACAGCGCGATGTGCATCGGGTGTGGCACTTGCGAGTATGTGTGTCCGGCACGTCCCTTCAGTGCCATCTATGTCGAGGGCCATGAGGTTCACAGTCAGATTTAATCACCTCCATTCATGACAATCAAGTATGATGAACAATAATAATCATAACAGCAACAAGGGCGGCAAAACCCTGAGTCGCCGCACGTTTCTCAAGGCGCTGGGATTGGGTACCGCAACGGCTGCGGCTCCGGCAATCGTGAGTTGCGCCACCGGTGATGACAAGAAGGGCCCCGCCCAGGAGCCTCCTGTGGGCAAAATGACCTACCGCGAGAACCCCAAGACGCACGAGAAGGTGTCTATCCTGGGATATGGCATGATGCGCCTGCCCGCCACCAACGGCAAGCCCTTTGGCCGTGACAATGACGCCGAGATCGACCAGGAGATGGTCAATAAGCAGATTGATTACGCCATCGAGCATGGCGTGAACTACTTTGACACGTCGCCCGCCTATAGCCGCGGTCTGAGCGAGCGTGCCACAGGTATCGCCCTGAGCCGTCACAAACGCAGCGAGTACTTCATCGCCACCAAGTTGTCCAACTTCAGCCCAGAGACGCAGACGCGTGCCGCCAGCATCGAGATGTTCCAGAACTCCCTCAAGGAGTTGCAAGTGGACTATATCGACTACATGCTGCTGCACTCTATCGGTGGTGGCACGGGCGAGGAAGCCATGGAACTGTTCAGGCAGCGTTACATCTACAACGGCATCCTCGACTACCTCTTGGAGCAGCGCGACAAGGGCGTGATCCGCAACCTGGGATTCTCCTATCATGGCGAGATTGCCGTGTTTGACTATCTGCTGGCCAACCATGACAAGTATAAGTGGGACTTTGTGCAGATCGAGTTGAACTATCTGGACTGGCGTCATGCAAAGGACTTCAGCGAGGAGAACACCAACGCTGAGTACCTCTATGCCGAGTTGAGCAAACGCAACATCCCCGCTGTGATCATGGAGCCTCTGTTGGGCGGTCGCTTGGCCTCGCTGCCGCAGCCGCTGGCCCGCAAGATCCTGGCCCGTGATCCCGAGCGCACGCTGGCCTCGTGGGCCTTTCGCTATGCAGGCTCGTTCCCTGGCGTGCTGACGGTGTTGAGCGGTATGACCTATATGGAGCACCTCAAGGAGAACCTGTGCACCTATTGCCCGCTCGAGGAGTTGACCGACGATGACAAGCAGTTCCTCTATGAAATTGCCGACGAAATTGTGGGCTACAACACCATCCCTTGCAATGACTGCAAGTACTGCATGCCGTGCCCCTATGGCATCGACATCCCCGGCGTGCTCACCCACTACAACAAGTGCATCGCCGAGGGCAACCTCACGCGCGACCGCAACGATCCCGACTATGCCCGTGCACGCAAGGCTTTCCTGATCGGCTATGACCGCAGCGTGCCCAAGTTGCGCCAGGCCGACCATTGCATCGGCTGTGGCCAGTGTGTGGAACATTGCCCCCAGCGCATCCAGATTCCCCGCGAGATGGAGCGCATCAACAATTATGTCGAGGCCCTGAAGCGGGGCATCGACCGCGGACTCGAGGCATAACCGGTCGCTTACGGCTACAATCACAAGGCGCGCGGCAGTGAGTGGGATGACGGCATCCCGGCACTGCCGCGCGTCAATTTTGTGCCATGCTTGAAAGCCTGTCAATCGGTGAGATAGGAAGCATTTTGGCGCTTTTGAAGGGTGAAAAGCGCCGAAAAGGTCCGTTTTCCCTTTAATTTTAATAAGGTGTAAGGCAAAAACTTGGATTTTTTATGTCCCACGTTAAGAAAAAGATGTATATTTGCAGGCTGAAAAAGTCGAGTGAAGCGAAATTTAACAAAAATTAATTAAATAATTCACAATTCACAAAATGCAAACTAAAGGTTTTATTAGAGTCCTGACCATTGCACTGTTGTTGATTTGCGCTTTCTATCTGTCGTTCACCTTTGTGAGCAATCACTACCAGAACGTAGCAGAGCAGAAGGCCCTTGCCGCTGCTGGCATTAAGTCTGCCGACACCAGCAACGAGAAGTACAAAGCAGCGCTCAATGAGTGTTTGGATTCCCTCGCCAATGAGAAGGTGTATCTTGGTTATTACACCTTCCAGCAAGTTCGTGAAAAAGAGTTAGGCCTCGGCCTTGACTTGAAGGGTGGTATGAATGTGACACTGCAGATTTCGGTGCCCGACATCTTGCGCGCTCTTGCGAACAACAATCCTGACAAGAAGTTTAACCAGGCCATCGACAACGTGTCCAACAACCAGACCGCGCAGGACGACTTCGTGGGCTCCTTCTGCAAGGAGTACAAGAAGTTGGCTCCCGAGGGCAGCCTGGCTCAGATCTTCCGTGGCATCGAGCGCATCAGGGAGAAACCCAATGCCAACGACCGTGAGGTGCAGAGCATCCTCAACGATGAGGTCAACAGCATGGTGGACAACTCCTACAAGGTGCTGCGTAACCGTATCGACCGCTTTGGTGTGGTTTCACCCAATATCCAGAAGTTGCAGAGCACTGGCCGCATCCTGCTCGAGTTGCCGGGTGTGAAAGAGCCCGAGCGCGTTCGCAAACTGTTGCAAGGCGCTGCCAATCTGGAATTTTACGAGACCTACACGCTGGGTGATGTCGTTGGCGCTCTGCGTCAACTCAGTGACCAAGCCCAGGCCAACAAGACGACTGCCGCCGCTGCTGCCGACACCACTGCTACCGCTGCTGCTCCCGCAGCCGCCGACAGTGCTGCTCAGGCTGCTCCCAAGGCCGCTCCCGCTCAGACCGGCGAAAAGACGCTGGCTCAACTGACCGGTTTTGAGGCTCTGGCTGGTGGTGGCGCAGGCTCGCCCGTTCTGGGTTATGTCAGCGCTAGCGATACCGCTGCCGTCAACGCCATCTTCCACTCGCCCATTGCCAAGACTATCCTGCCCGCCGACCTGAAGGTGGCTTGGACTGTTAAGCCCGAGAAGATGCAGGGTGGCCAGGAGGCTTTCCAACTCGTTGCACTGCGCACCGTCAACGGTCAGCCCGTGCTGAATGGTGACGTCGTTACCCGCGCAACCAGTGAGTTTGACAACCTGCAGGGTCAGGTCGTATCGATGACCATGAACGATGAGGGCGCTCACCAGTGGAGCCGCATCACCGGTCAGAACATCGGTAAGGCTATCGCCATCGTGCTTGACGATCAGGTTTACTCGTTCCCCAACGTCAACAGCCAGATTGATGGTGGTCGCTCACAGATCAGTGGCCGCTTTACCGTCGAGGAGGCTGGTGACCTTGCCAACGTGCTCGAGTCTGGTAAGATGGTAGCACGTGTCAACGTGGCCAGTGAGAGTGTGATTGGCCCGTCGCTGGGTAAGGAGTCGATCCGCAAGGGTCTGATTTCGTTCATTATCGCATTGGTTCTGCTGATGATCTTCATGGTTTGCACCTATGGTATCTACGCTGGCAGCATCGCCAACTTGGGTCTGCTGATGAACCTCTTCTTCACCATCGGTATCCTGGCTTCGTTCCAGAGTGTGCTTACCTTGCCTGGTATCGCCGGTATCGTGCTGACGCTCGGTATGGCGGTGGATGCCAACGTGCTTATCTTCGAGCGCTGCAAGGAGGAGTTGCGTGCCGGTAAGGGCCTGAAGGCTGCCGTCAGCGATGGTTACAAGAACGCGTTCTCGGCCATCTTCGACTCTAACTTGACCACTATCATCACCGGTATCATCCTGATTCTGCTCGGTTCTGGTCCCATCCGCGGTTTTGCCGTGACGTTGGTAATCGGTATCTGCTGCTCGTTCTTCACCGCAGTGTTCGCTACCCGTCTGGTGATGGAGCACTTCGTGAACAAGGGCACCTTCGACAAGATGACCTTCAACACCAGCCTGACCCGTCACCTGTTGGAGAACGTACAGTTCAACTTCATGGGTGCCGCCAAGAAGACTTCGGTCATCGTTCTGGCTCTGATCGTGATCATGGGCATCCTGTTCGGCGTGCGCGGTTTGAACCGTGGCATCGACTTCTCGGGTGGCCGCAACTTCATTGTTCAATTTGATCATCCCGTATCGACCCCGGCGCTGCAGGCTCAATTGGCTCCGCTGTTCGACGGCGCTAACACCTCGGTTATCACCATCGATAACGATACCAAGGTGCGCATATCGACCAACTACAAGATCAACGACGCCAGCGAGGGTGTTGACGACGAGATCATGGGCAAACTCTATGAGGGCCTCAAGAGCGAACTGGGCAACATGAGCAAGGACGACTTCAGCACCTCTAACGAGAGTGTGGGCGTCGTATCGAGCGAGACTGTGGGCCCGAGCATCGCTAGCGACATGACGCGCCAGGCTATCTGGGCTGTGCTCTTCTCACTGCTTGCCATGGCATTGTACATCCTGTTCCGTTTCCGCAACATCGCCTTCTCGATCGGCGCTCTGGCTGCTGTAGCATTCACCTCGTTTATTGTCATCGGCTTCTACAACCTGCATGGCCTGCTGCCCTTCTCGATGGAGATCGACCAGACCTTTATCGCTGCTATCCTGACCGTTATCGGTTATCAGGTGAACGATACCGTGGTTGTCTTTGACCGTGTGCGTGAGTACCGCAAACTCTATCCCAAGCAGGATCTCTACGCCACCTTCAACAAGGCGTTGTGCAGCACCCTGTCACGAACCTTGATGACCTCTATCACGACCCTGCTCGTGCTGTTCATCATGCTGTTCTTCGGCGGTGAGTCGATCCGCAGTTTCATCTTCGCGATGATCCTCGGTGTTATCATCGGTACCTGCTCGTCTCTGTTCATCGCTTCGCCTGTGGCTTACTGGATTGCCCGTCGCAGCGACAAGAAGGAGGCAGCCCTTGCAGCCAAGAGGTAATTTCCTGATGAATCTCTCATAAAAACCGGCTGGCCGTAGGGCCGGCATATCGTCCCAGTCAGCCGGTTTTTTTCACTGATGCTCCTGTAGTTCAATGGATAGAATGGAGGTTTCCTAAACCTTAGATTTGGGTTCGATTCCCAGCGGGAGTACACCTTAACGATCGCCTGAGCGTCGCAAGAAGCGCCCAGGCGATCGTTTTTATCCCCCAGGGTAGTGACACTACCATCGCTTGTGACAGAAGGCCTGCAGGGAGGTTTTATATAAATAAGGTGAATAAGGCAATGATATAGCAGTTGACCCTGAAACGTTTTTTTTTGCTAATTTCGTGAGTGAGACGAATTTCACGAAAACAATTAATTATTTCTCATTCAATGAGTCAAAATTCGCGTAATTCGCATTAGCCCCACAGGGTTTGGGCTGCTATATCGTTCCCATAAATAAT